>Ga0325411_1001649_pt1 | contig 24952 bp, 35 predicted proteins | sample PopdelMetagenome_13_FD_206181 | JGI IMG/M metagenome (GOLD analysis project Ga0325411, IMG submission 206181) | Populus deltoides microbial communities from Bellville, Georgia, United States - Xylem-PdIQD-R4 | ecosystem: Host-associated > Plants > Phyllosphere > Stem > Wood/Secondary xylem... | reverse complement strand
ATATGCTGGAGAGTGTAATAAATATTTTTAAAATTTATTTTTGATATTGATATATTTAAAAATATTAATTTAAAATTAAAATATTAAAATATATTTTAAAATTACAGTTGGATTGAAATGCTAAATAACACCTTAACCTCGTTGAAAAGCCGTCCCTATTTGATTAATTTTTTTTATTATTATATGATATGTTTTCCTTTTCCTCTCATATTAGACAGATAACCAAAATTCATTTGAAGATCTCATTTCCGATTTTCTTTCTTCCTTCCCTGTTTTACTCCCACCATCTCATAAATTAATTTAATACTACTATATAAAATAGCACTCTAACGATCCTCTATCCAAAAACAAATTTAACAATCTTGTCTCGTGATTTGTTTTCTAATTTAGTGGTTAGAGGATTATTATGCCAGCTCCCATTCAACCTGTTTTAGGACGTTAACGTGATTGTGATTGTTTTTTAAAATATTTTTGATATTAAAATGTATTAAAATGATATTTTTAAAAATTAACACATTAAAATAATCAAAAACACATAAAAAATAATTTTTTAATAAAAAATTAATATTTTGAACATCACGTTCATAAACGATATTTTTTTTAATTTAATATAAATATCTAAATTAACTTAGATGTATTTCAACTAATTCTACGTATCCTAAAACTAACCACCATATAAGATTGTGTTAAATATCGTAAACGGTATTTTGTGCAGAGGAGAAGGGGAGAGAGAGAGGGAAAAGGGGCAAAAATGCCAAATCAGGAAAAACGTGCTTCGCGGAAATCGCTATTCTCAGCACTAGCTCGCCATCACCTCCACAGTTCAAGATGCAATTATTAATCTTACACTAACATGAAAAGCTTGCCCCTTCTAGAATTTCTGGAGTCAGCGTAAGGATTTACCACGAATTTTAAAAATCCATGGTCTTCCACAACAAAGGACAAAAAAATAAAATAAAATAAAATAAAAAACAATGCCCCAGGTCAGGTCTTCAAATCTCAGAGCCACTACTCCTCTCGTTTATTATATTCGTTAACGGTTTGTCATTCCCCGGCTAAGTTCATTCATCTACTAAAAAGGACTATTCATCTCAGAGCATTTTGACTCAGTTCATTCATCTAGAAGGAGGTCTAATGCGCGTTTCGTACATAATAAAAAGGATTATTATCTTTCAAAAAAGTTTTATTTAAACTATTTATATTTTTGAAGTATTCACAAATACTATCATGTATACAAATACTTTCTGTATTAATATTGTTTTTGATATTATTATGCAGTGAGTCTTTTAAATTTATTTTTTATTTAAAATTTTTTCAAAACCATAAAAATTATTAAAAAATATCAATTAATATATAAAAAAACTTAATTTTCAAACACACTTTAAATGAAAGTAAATGAACAGCAATCAAAGCAACTGGGTAACAAAACAATTAATGTTAAAAAAGAAGAAGGAAAGGCAACAGCAAAAATACGAAGTCAAAAAAGAAAAGAAAAAAAAAAGGGGGTCATCCATTTTAATCAAAGTCTACGTTCAAAGCGTACAGGAAGCGCCATCTCTCATCTCCTGCGCTTTCCCTTTCCAAGAAAAAAGAAGGAGAAAACAATCCAATGCAATAATTTTTTTTTATAATAAATACTAATTCAATGTAAGACCACCACCATCCACCTCGACAATTTTTTCTCTATCTATATTAAAGAGAGTGGTTTGTTTTAGGACGCACTCAATCTGATATACCTGTGTCCTTCAAAACAAACCACCCTTGTACTGTCTTACCTTTGTGTTCTTCTTCAAGGGTGGAGATCACATCCAAGAATCCATGTGATCATAGCTTTTAAAGGTGTCTCTACTTTTGTCCAATCCTCTGTTTTTAGCCGCGTCAATCTCTCAAAGTTCCTTGCCTTTTTCTTTCTTTTCTTGTTCAATTTTCATCTTTGTGTTATTGGGTTCTTGAATTTTTGAGCTTTTAGGCTTGAATTCCAACTGGGATTTTGATTTTGGTGTGATTCCTGCTTCTGGGCATTCCAGTTTTCATTCAAAGGAGCGGCATTTTTAGCACTCCTAACTATAGAACCAAAAAGTTCTGTTCTTTGTTAGAGGAGGAGAGAAATGGCTGGTGGTGGGAAAAGGAAGAGGTTGAGATTGAGCAAACTGTACTCGTTTGCATGTGGAAAGACATCTTTAAAGGGTGATCAGTCCCAGATGGGGTCACCTGGATTTTCAAGGGTAGTTCACTGCAATGAACCAGACTGTTTTGAGGCAAAGATTAGGAAATATAGTAGCAACTATGTTAGTACTACCAAGTATAATGTTGCTACTTTCTTGCCCAAATCATTGTTTGAGCAGTTCAGAAGAGTGGCTAACTTCTATTTCTTGGTTGTGGGTGTCCTGGCCTTTACTCCTCTTGCACCTTACACAGCTGTCAGTGCTATCTTCCCCCTTATTGTTGTTGTTGGAGCTACCATGGTTAAAGAAGGTATTGAAGATTGGAAGAGAGCTCAGCAGGTATGATTTTTATATTTCATCTGTTTTCTAAGTTTGATATGTTTATTGATTATGGTTTGATGTGTTTCAGTAATGTCTTCTTGAATTGTTCTCATAGAGAGAAGTTTCAGATTACTGTACTGATTGAATGGTATTTGTATGATTTGATGATGAAATCTTGGGATAATTTTGATACTACTACTGGAAATTTTCATTTGTTTCAAATTACTGTACTGGTTGAATGGTATTTGTATGATTTGATGATGAAATTTTGGGATAATTTTGATACTTCATTTGGAATTTTTAGTTTTCTTTGCTTGACATATCTGGGAAATCTTTTGCCTAGAAGTTTAATAAGGCTTTAGATGACAGTGATAAACTAAATGAAAGTTTTGACATGTTACTGACGGAGTCTTTAGAGGAAAAAAAAAAGAGACCTTTCTTTTTCAAAAAATTAAGAATTGGAGATAGTTGATAAATTATATCTTCAATATGTCTGGGGAAAGATGGACCGGAACTTTAGCTCATTTTTAAAGATTCATGTCATCTTTTCCCAGACTTTGTGTAACTTGTAAAAGTAGTGAAACATCACATACAGGATGAGCCTTCTGCTCTCTCACAGGGTAATTTGTGCTACACTGTTTAGCATCGAAACTCCTTTTCCCAAATAGCAGTCCTGTTTATATTGTATATGTTTTACCTGCAACTTTTTAAATGCTTCCATGTTCTCATGCATGTTATTAGAGATGTCTATATCGAAAATGATAATTATGCTGATCATCCATCTTCTATTGAAATTTCTCATATCTGATCTATACTTTTGCTTTCGGAATGCCTTCTCAGGATATTGAGATGAACAGTAGAAAAACTAGACTGCACCAGGGTGATGGTACTTTCAAATCCACTGGATGGAAAAATCTGAGGGTGGGAGATATAGTGAAGGTGAAGAAGGATGAATACTTCCCAGCAGATCTCCTCTTGCTTTCATCAACTTACGATGATGGAATCTGCTATGTTGAGACCATGAATCTAGATGGAGAGACAAATTTGAAACTGAAACAGGCATTGGAGTCAACTGCATTCATGCACGAGGACTCTTACTATCGGGATTTCAAGGCTCTTATCAAATGTGAGGATCCAAATACAAATTTGTACTCATTCGTTGGAACTCTGGACTTTGAACAGAACCTGTATCCCCTGTCTCCTCAACGGCTTCTCCTCAGAGACTCAAAACTGAGAAATACGGAGTATATATATGGGGCAGTTATCTTCACTGGACATGACACTAAGGTTATGCAAAATTCTACAGCCCCCCCTTCGAAGAGAAGCAAATTTGAGAAGCAGATGGATAAAATTGTTTACTTCTTGTTCTTTGTTCTATTTATGATGGCATTTATTGGATCTCTTGTTTTTGGAGTTGCAACTGACAATGACTTGGATGGCCAGAGGATGAAAAGGTGGTATCTCAAACCAGATGAGTCTACGATTTACTTTGACCCTAAAAAAGTGGTCATGGCATCACTTTATCACTTTCTGACTGCTCTCATGTTGTACAATTACTTCATCCCAATCTCCTTGTACGTGTCAATAGAAGTCGTCAAAGTTTTTCAGAGCAGTTTCATCAACAACGATATCAATTTGTACTATGAGCCATCTGACAGGCCAGCACATTCTCGCACCTCAAATTTGAATGAGGAACTTGGGCAAGTGGACACAATACTTTCTGATAAGACCGGAACATTGACATGCAATTCCATGGAGTTCATCAAGTGTTCTGTTGCAGGGACTGCTTATGGCCATGGGGTTACAGAGGCTGAACGGGGAATGGCTATGAGAGAAGGTGAAAGTGTGAATGGTTGGGATCAGAGCAAGGATTCTTCCAGTACAAAACCACATGTTAAAGGCTTTAATTTTAAAGATGAAAGGATTATGGATGGGAAGTGGGTCCATGAACCCCAAGCTCACATCATCGAAAAATTCTTCCGCTTGTTGGCAATCTGTCACACCGCCATACCTGATGTGGATGAAGAAACAGGGAAGATTTCATACGAAGCTGAATCACCAGATGAGGCAGCATTTGTGATTGCTGCAAGAGAAATTGGTTTTGAATTCTACAAAAGGACACAAACAAGCGTTGCAGTGCGTGAGTACAATCCAGAGACTGGTAGGAAAGTTGAAAGGGTGTATACAGTTTTGAATGTTTTGGAGTTTAACAGTGCAAGAAAGCGAATGTCTGTGATAGTAAGAAATGAGGAGGGAAAATTACTATTACTTAGTAAAGGAGCTGACAGGTTTGTGATCAACTACCTTGATACCCTTCACACTGGCAAATTCCTTATCTTTTAATCTATTGCTTATTAATTAAATTAACCTTTATCCTATGCAGTGTCATGTTTGAAAGGCTTGCTAAGAGTGGTAGGAAGTTTGAAGAGGAAACCAGGAATCACGTGAATGACTATGCTGATTCTGGCCTGAGGACCCTCATACTTGCCTATCGTGAACTTGATGAAGAAGAATACAGAATTTTTAACCAGAAATTCACCGAGGCTAAGAATTCAGTTAATGCCGATCGGGAATCATTGATTGATGAAGTGGCGGAGAAGGTTGAGAGGAATCTAATTCTTCTTGGTGCAACTGCTGTTGAGGACAAACTCCAAGAAGGGGTGAGTAAGAAAACCTAAAATGTTTTGAAATAAACTAGCCTCTTTAGAGATTTTGAATTTCTTTTTCTGTTGTACCCATTAGGTTCCTGCCTGCATAGACAAACTTGCTCAAGCTGGAATTAAGATCTGGGTTTTGACTGGAGACAAAATGGAGACTGCCATCAATATTGGGTATGTTATTTTGAAACGGGTGTTTGTTTTGATGCTTTTAAGATGGACTTTACAGTTTGTATCATACGTGGAGGTGTCTGACTTCAAAATTTGAATATGCAGCTTCTCCTGTTGTTTGCTTAGACAAGGAATGAAGCAGATCATAATCAACTTGGAGAATCCAGAGATCCTATCATTGGAAAAAACAGGAGACAAGGATACTATTGCTAAGGTAAAGACTGCTTTAATTCATCATGGATTTCAATCCAGTTCAGATTACTTACTTGTGATAGGGATTTATTTTCCTTTTCTCCGGGTGTCATCTTGGTGGGAACAAGGGGATGTTGAAGTTGAAGATGCACCTTAAATTATTATGAATCTATATGTGATATTGATGGGGTACATGTTCATTTTCCAGGCATCAAGGGAAAATGTTCTTCGTCAAATAACTGATGGAAAGGCTCTGCTTACTGGACCAAGTGGAACCGCTGAGACATTTGCATTGATAATTGATGGAAAATCACTTGCTTACGCATTGGAGGATGATATGAAGCATTTGTTCCTAGATCTTGCTATGAGTTGTGCTTCTGTGATTTGTTGCCGTTCATCACCAAAACAGAAAGCACTGGTGGGTTATCATTCTTTCTGTAGTTTTTCTCTTCTGTAGGCGCATTTGTTATTAGATATTGAAGACCTTCTATATGCTTTTCTTGAAGGAATAATTGTTTTAAATGGTAAAATACAGGTTACGAGACTAGTCAAAATTGGAACCAGGAAAACAACATTAGCAATTGGTGATGGTGCCAATGACGTGGGTATGCTTCAAGAAGCAGATATTGGAGTTGGAATCAGTGGTGTTGAAGGCATGCAGGTCTTCTCCACAGAAAAGCTTACATCCATTTTAATTGTCTACCTGCTTGTAATTTACTGACTTTTAACCCTATTTTATGCCTGTTTTCAACTCAGGCTGCCATGGCAAGTGATGTCGCGATTGCTCAGTTTCGGTATTTGGAGCGTTTGCTACTCGTACATGGGCACTGGTGTTACAGGAGGCTCTCATCAATGGTAAGGCCATTTGTACATTTGGAATTGGACATGGCTTCAACATTTTCAGTAGTAGTCTTATACAACTTTAATGATTATTGATGCACGTTGCATGCGATCATGAGTTTATTCCTTTTCATGATTATCACTGATTTTTTTTTCCATACGCAGATATGCTACTTCTTCTACAAGAACATTGCCTTTGGTTTCTCCATTTGGCTATATGAGGCATATACATCATTTTCCGCACAGTCTGTATACAGCGATTGGTTTTTGTCATTTTATAATGTCTTCTTCACGGCTCTTCCAGTTGCTGCTTTGGGTATCTTTGAACAGGATGTATCTGCTGCAAGCTGTCTCAAGGTATCTCGCTCACTTACTTTGCAGACTCAATTATGGTCATTAAATGGTTAGTAAAGTAGAAGTAAACATCTTGGTCAAATTTTGGTCATTTTTTGACTTCTTTCATATTTCAGTATCCTCTACTATACCAAGAAGGTGTGAAAAATCTCCTCTTTGGCTGGCGCCGAGTACTTCATTGGCTGGGTAATGGGTTCTACACTGCAATTGTCGTTTTCTTCTTCTGCACAACTGCACTGCAGCACCAAGCCTTCACCCGTGATGGAAAAACTGTTGGGATGGAAGTTTTAGGAGGCACTATGTATACCTGCATTGTGTGGGCTGTGAACTTGCAGATGGCACTGTCTGTTTGTTACTTCACCAAAATACAGCGTGGCCTAATTATATATTGTCTTTGTATGTTGTACATTTTCTTCTTGGCATTTGGGTCCCTGTCTCCATCATTATCAAAAACTGCTTACAAACTCTTCACAGAAGCCCTCGCCCCAGCTGCTTCGTACTGGTTTACAATCATATTTGTGATAATCGCAGCACTGTTGCCTTTCTATGCATATTCAGCAATTGAAACAAGGTTCTTTCCCATGTACCACCAGATGATACAAAGGTTAGAGAGTGGGAAACACGAAGATGATCCTGAGTACTGTGATATGATGCGACAAAGGTTATTGCGGCCACCAACATCAGTAGGTTTCTCAGCACGCTTGGCGGCACGAGCGAATAAGTTAAGACGCAAGAACAAGAATCAGCCACGATAATGGCTGATTATTCTTGGAGGGTATCTGTCAATGTTTCTGGGTTGTGGTCATCTGCTCAAAATCCGAGTCCCCGCTGTCTGACTTCTGAGGCTTCTACTTGACCAGAAGGTTTGCCCTGCAAATTAGGAATTTTTGGTGACTTTTGTTCTGGAAGCATCTTTCAGCTGTACCATACGTGGAACAGGAAAATTATGCCAAAAGGAATTTAAATTTTGTTTGTTGTACTTTTTAAAAGAAATATAATGTTTATACCGACTTGTATTATTTTACAATGGATGTAGGAAACAAGCGAATTCGTAGTAGATTTGGATTGTATTGCTGTTTATAAGAATAAACTTTCTTTGTTATTGTAATTTGTAGCTCTATTCAGTTCATTATTTGTTGGTGCTTCTTAATAAACATGGATTCTTTTTAATTGACTACAACTCATGGAGTAGGTTTTTATTTTCCCGTCTCTCTGTTTCTCTGGGCTTGGTAAATTTGTTGAATCTCCTGAAGCACACAGCGGATGTCTTGCTTTTAATTGCAGTCACAAAGTTGAAACAGCAGGCGGCCAAAGACCCTCTTATTCTTGGTTGAACATTTGCAATAATCAGTGATCGGAGCTTGAAATTCTCGGAAATATTGCCATTTCTCTTCTCCATCTTGGTGCTCTTGGGCATAATGTTGTTTCCTTGGCAAAAAATATGGCAATAAAATTGCCTGTTCTTTCCCTATGAAACACCACAGCCGGAGCGGAGCTTGTAAATGAACTTTCTTTATCTCCCTGGTTTGATTTCAAAATGAGTTAGGAGCACAAAAGCTTTGGCCCTAGTCTCATTGGTTCAGGTTTTAGTTTTAAATGAGTCAATTTGATCCATATTATGTTTTCTTTATCAATTTAAACCGTTACTGTAGATTTTCTTTCCATCTCTCGCATTTGATTAGCATTTTGTATTCAACTCTTAAGAATCCGTTCAGTCAATTTCTGCAGAAAGCAGGGATCATCAGAACAGAATATATTAACGGGCATAATTTACATCATACAGTTGTTTTGTTACTGAAAAAATATACAAAACCAGGATCGAGTGGCTGCTGTGGATGTAAGTTATACGGATAAATGCATGCCATCGGCCATCATCAGTATGTGCATGAAACCGACATCAATATCTCAAAAAAAGGAGAGAAAATAAAACACCATGCCTTTTTTTTAATATGATAAATGAAGATTTAATTTATCCAAAAAGAGACATGTAGGAGTTCATCCTACTACAAAGTTTAGGCCATCAGCATTTACATCTTTTATATCAACTAGCTATAACAACATCCACTGATTACAAATATAAGAAAAACTAGGATTCAGATGAGCTTCCTCAAGTATCTCTGCCTTGTATAGTTCCCCAAAGCACCTTATCCTCAGACAAAGGATCAGGATAAATAGCACCCACATATAGCCATTTTTAGTCTAAGCAAAGCTTCAGAAAAGAAACTAGGCCATACCCAATTGCCATCTCTCAAGACTGCTAACAACTTAGCATTAAATAGAATTCCAGATTCGAACAGTATCCTCTATCCATAGGATTTAACAAGCACACCATCTGGATGCCACCACAGTTGAGTAGTTTTTCCATCTCCCACAATGTAGTGACTTTGATCCCAAACAAACTTTCTGAACTTGAGAAGCCCTTTCCAATACCAAGTGGAGTCCCCTGTTATTTTCAAACCCCAAAAGCTTCTCCCTTTCAATCTATTAACAGTCACCCGCGCTACCATAGAGATCCTGCCTTCATAAACAAATCCAAATACATCTAAAATGAAGGCAACATTCCATTCTTTGATCTTTTTTACCCCCAATCCACCCTCGTGCTTGGGCAACGTAACTTTTGTTCAAGCAACTTTAGGTCCTCTGGCAGGCCCCTCTTTAACCTTCCATAGAAAAGCATTACACTGCTGCTCTGTAACCTTCATTGCTCATGCTGGCAACAACACCGATAGTTCTGAATGCTAAAGATGACAGACGATATTAACTGTAATCTTCCAGCAAATGAAAGATTTTTTTTTTTGCCCATTTCTAAAGTCTTGAAGATATTCTGTCCAGTAAAGGCTTGCAATCTGTGTAAGCCAGCTTTTTCGTAATCAACGGAACACCCCAAATATTTTACAGGCAGTTTACCAATCTTGAACCCAGTAACAACCAGCATAGAATGAGAAATAGAAGCATCTACCTCAGCACAGAAAATTCACTCTTCAAAGGATTGCGCTTTAATCTAGACAAACAATAGAATTGATGAAGGATGTCTGCAACTTTTTCAAGAGAATCCACTGTTCCTGTTGTAAAGATCATTAAATCATATGCAAAACACAAATAAGTAACATTGATCTTTTTACATTTGGGATGGTTAGACAGTTGGCCTCCCATAACTGATCTATTTAGTAGGCAAGAAAGAATCTCCATGGCAAATACTAACAAGTACGGAGATAACGGATCTCCTTGCCTCAATCCTTTACTGCCAGAAAAAATATCCGTGCAAGCTTCCATTAACCACAATAGAGAAAGATGGAGTTGTAACACAGCCTTGATCCGAGCAATGAATTTAGCAGGGATATTAATAGTTTCTAAGAAATTAAACAGAAAATCCCAACGTACGGAGTCAAAAGTTTCCATCAAGTCCACTTTGAGAGCACAACTGGGAGGGATATTTTTCCTAAGATAGCCTTTCACCACTTCCTGAGCAATCAATATGTTATCTCCTATTCTCCTGCCATATATAAATGCAGACTGGTTTGAACTAAAAAGGTAAGGAAGGAAAACTCTTAACCTATTGGCTAGTATCTTGGTGATGCATTTATAAAAAACTGTGCAGCAAGATATAGGCCTTTTTGGCACAAGAGTAATAACTGTGGAATTTACTGCTTTAAGCAACTTTCTTTGTTGAAAGATATTAGATACTGCTGCGACAACGTCTTCACCGACAATATTCCAAGATTTCTTAAATAAATCAGCTGAGAATCCATCAGGGCCAGGTGCCTTGTTGCTTTTTAGAGAAAACATGACTTTCTTAAATTCAGGAGTAACATCAGCAATCATATATTGCTTCAAATGATAAGAAAGCCTCTTATTCAAGATGCATTAAAAAAAAGCCACACTTTCACCGGAAACTGCATTATCCATATCACCCAGCAACTTTTGATAAAAACTAATTATCTCCACTTGAATTTCTAGAGGAGAAGAAAATCCAGATCCATAAGAAGCATATAGAAGTGAGATATTGTTCTCTTATCCATCATGGATTTAAAAAAAAAAAAAGCATCGTACATTGCCATAACCATAGTTCTATTTTCAGTTGTAGAGTTTGTATCCCATGGTCTTATTCATAGCAATCCATTTACAGACTAACAACTACCCTTTTGCCCGTGGATCATTGGATCCAGTTTCGTGCATTCAGAGGCCGAATTGCTTTCTCAATTGCGGACCCTGGACCTCGAATGATATCGCATCCGGTTTCCATACTTTCATGGATTGGTGATGCCGCCAGTAATGTCATGTGTAGCAGAAAAAATAGTGAAGAAAATCTTGGAAACCAGTAGATAAAATGTTATTTTCATGTTCTTCGTTTTGCAAATAATACCAACCACTACAATAAATATAACATTATACAATCCACAAGTTGTGTTAATATTTGTTTCAAGTGGGATTCAGGTCTCTTATCCTCCTTCCATCTTGTTCTCAGGAATCCCATGACCAGACCTTAAAAAAAATTACATTTACACATACAAGAAATTACAAGAAAAATCAAATGGAAAAAAAAAGAAATAAATAAAAGAAAAGGTCATAGGATCATCTCAAACCATCAATGATGCTAACGACACATTAATGGATATTGCAGTTCCCAATGTCTATGTCCATGTATTAACAAGACTATTCTCATCATGCTCTATGGAACTTTGATGCCATGAAAATCAGCAGCGGATTTAGCCATGATGTTTGCAAACTCGTCAAAACTCAAAACACCTTCTCCATTGGTGTCAGCCTCTCTCATCATATCTGATATAGCTCACGATATTTCAAAGGTTGTCCCATTTTAGCCATCGATCCTGCAAGCTCAGCAGCAGTAATGAATCCATTGCCATCCCTATCAAATGATCGAAGAACCTCCAAAAACTGCTCCTGGTTGATCAAGACTTCTTCATTCATATAGGCAATATAGCATTAACCAACTCATCAAATTCAACGTGACCATTGCCATTAGCATCCATGTTAGATAACAAAGCATGAAGCTGATAACCTTAGGTTTGAGGCCAAGAGAACGTAGAAGAGCAGCGAGCTCTAGCTGCGTAAGGCTGCCATCGGAAATTTGGAATCCATATCGAAGCACATGAAGACTTCCTTGAACTGATCGGTCTGAAGGGTTGCCATCATGGCTGGAAATGGAGGAGGTGAAAGAAAAGGAAAGGAATTTTTTTTTTTTTTTTTTGTATCTGTATTTCTTGTGCGTGTGTTGTCTTGAAGACTTGGAATACTGGAATGGTTCAAGCCAAAACCGCTTTTATATCATTGCCGTGTTATGTGGGGATAAAAAGAGCAAAGGTATTGAAGTATTGAAGTTTCTGAAAAAGTGTTTGTGCACATGAGGGCATGTGGATTGGTGGTATATCCTAAGAGATTTAGCCTGCTTGTTAAAATGTTTATTCTAGCACTTGCCAACTATATTTGTTCTACATGTTGTCATTTAAGATTGAAGATGAAAGAAAAATGACAACGAATATGGATATGGATTGCTTAAAATTCAACAGAAAGAAAGATATAATCTTAGTGTGCAGAAACTAGATTAAACATATCCTCATTGTTTTACTGAATGGACTGTCCTGGGTGGCATGGGTTGAAAGTTATTTCTCCCGTTGAATGTTCATATTTCTGAGAGATTCAGAGCATTTTGTGTTCAGTAGTTGACAAGCAAAAACTATTCAGGAAATCAAGTCAGTTCTTAAAACCAACAATTAATCAAACCCCATCTGAAATGATTCTCATTCCAATAAACCCCCACGACATTAATTGTGGAGAATTATTGCATATGTCCAGTGCAGCTTGGAACCTTCTTAGAAAATCACCACATTTATCCTTATGATTAAGGGTACTGAAATTGTATTTTGCCGATATTGGCATTCTAGTCTCATTGTTCATGTGAGAGCAAAATAGCCTAATGATGAGTAAAGAATGACTTGGATGCAAATTTCTAATCAAGTGGAACTACTACGGATATATACAATAAATTGGAAATGGAACTTACTTTTTTGCTTTATTAATATGAATGCCTGAAAGATGTACTGATTGTTTCAACCACTTCAAACTGTGCAAAACTTAAATCAAATTCCTGCACAGCTACTATACATGCTGGAGAGGTCCCTGATCCAACCCTACCCCAAAAGCTTCCGAAAGCAAACTCCCCCTTCTGAGAAAAACCTTGTAAGACTTCCTCAACTTCCTCAATGCAGCTCTCACAATCATGCCCTCCATGGAAGTCATCTACTTGGATTTCTATAGACCCTTCTAGAAATTTATCAAAACTATCCTGGAACCTACCCCTGACCGATTCTAATATCTTCTCTTTCTTTCTGTGCCAAAGCTTCTTCTTAGCATATGCTCTGGTCTTCTGAATGACTTTGCGGGGAAGTTTGAGCAAGACGAATATGATCGATTGTAGTATCAAGCATTGGCAGCAACAAGATATGACTACACAATCTGCGGCCAGCATGTTCAGATCTTCCATGGATGTCAAAGATGGAAGAAGGAAGGGGATGATGTTGATGAAGAAGAATGGTTGATGAAGGTATGTCCTGATAAGGAATACGTTCCTTGTCCTCATTGGAGGGTAATCAGAAAGGGTAAAGCAAACAGAATGATATGTGGCAAAGCTAAAAAAAGGGAGGCAATTAGTCATGAATTAAAAGATTACATACTGCATTTCCTGAAATGCAGCCATAGCTTTTAGTTTGGGTCATTGCATACAATAGAATATTACGTAAAGGGAAACATAGGGCGTCCAGATGTTGTTGCTTGAAACCTACTTTTCTTGGGAATTAGATGGTTGCTTGTGTGACCTCAAGCCTTGCCTTGAGTGTTTTGAAGTGTCTTCAAGATTCTCTCCCCTACTCAAGAATTGAAATTAACAAAAATTAGTCACTGTCTATGCGATGGCTTTCTTCACAAGCTTTTCCCTCGAGTTATCCGAACTTGATTCCATTCACTTTACATGGTTCGTAAGTTTAACATTATCTCTCTGTCGGAATTTTGTTGTGGTCCTTTATCTTGGATGGTTGTATGTAAGAAGTATGTAACATTTCCTTTTCCGCTAAGAAATTATGGGTGTGCCTTTATTCTTCTAAAACGAATTACCTAAACACTCTAAAAAAACTTAGTTTTACTGTTCAGCACTTTGATATATTTTTTTAACCCAGCTATGATGTGGGAAAACCAATTTAACCCAGCTACCAGTATTAAGGGCTTGAAATCCAATCCCTACAGCAGAGAGTTAATTTCAGCGACCATCCTGTACATCTTGAGCTTGTATAGGCTCCATCTCGAAATTCATGAGTCCTGCTGCAGTGCTGCTGTTTGTCGAAGAATTCATCTCTAACACTATTTACCATGTGCTCTTTAAGTATCCGGGCTAAAAAAATCTGTACTGTAATTTTGACTACCAAATGCCATCCTTCGAAATAGTCTGATTTCTTCAGATTGTTGTGCAGAGTTAAATAACTCACTTTCTCCTACTCTCATTCCATTGGTTAGATCAGCATTTGCCAAGGTATGGAAAGCTCTAACAACCTGAGAAGCATATGCAGGCTTAAAGAAATGCATCCCACCATCTCCAAATCTGAACATTTAATGATAAAAGCAAGATTTTTCATCTAGTTCTGCGATCAAATTGCAATTACCTGTCCCATCCGTGGCCTCTTAGTAGCTGAATGCCGCACACAGACTGCAGCAGCCTCAATCATCTGGAACATTTCACTTTCAATGTAATTCTTTTCAAGCCGTGGATCTGCCAAGCTTTCAAATTCCTCATTTTCTAGTGCATGATTTAGCAAAGGTCGAGCCTGAAAGAAAAGGTACGCTTTGGGTGAGAAGATTTCGAGCACAAAATTGTGGAGGATCAAATACTAGCTTTACATATAGATCTATTTCTTTGAACACGTGCATTTTTTTTCCTTCTCTTTTTCTTTTTATAGATACAAAAGGAGATTACATTATTGAAAAGAGAACAAAAGAAAACTACAAAAAGCAGGATTATGTATTCTCCACCAAAAAGAACAGAGAAGACAGAAACGACGTCAAGACAATTTTTAAAGACATACCATTGTTTCAACTCTGTGCATTTGTTTTATCAGTTACCCATTTTTTATCATTCATGCACCGAGGAATATCATGATTATGTACTGAATTTAATTCAAGGTTCAGAAAAATTAGTCCTAGATCTGGGATGGCTTTCAATTTTCGATGTACTGAGTTATTTTCATCAGTTAAAAATCTATACATGATTAGAGGCCACAGTTACCCATTTAACCACTTCCCCCCACCGTGCATATACTAAGGAACAGCATCCACTCATCAAGCAAATCTTCCAAACAACCTAATTCTCAAATAAGCACATCTGTTCCTTAAATTAAACCACTACGGGTATATATAACAAGTTTAAAACAAACTCTCTTTGAAACAGATCTAGCAGCCCTGTTTCTATTACTCTTGTAACTAATGTTCTAAAAAATGTGACAGTTTCAGCAACATCTACTGGTATCAAAGCTAAGCAGTCAGAAACCATAAAAACGTTTTACTCAAACTAAGCCATATCGACATATCACAGATAAGTAGCAACTTCAGGAAAAATGATCTGATTGAGTTTATCATTTATGCATGCTGAAATAAAAGACACGTCTATAGGATAGATCTGCTCAGCAGACAAAGAAAGCTAAGCACAAGGTCAATACAGAGAGTAATTGATCTGTCAATAAAATTGTCATTCAAGCCCTTAATACTTGTAACTAGGTTATTGGATGTATCTATAATGCATGCTTCAATGAACAATCAACAATTCATGAAAACTGAATGAGACTTTCTTTCATCAGCTGAACAGTCAGGGTGCACAAACAATTTACCCATTCAACAAGACTCTCCTCTCCCACGGGCTGCGATGCATCCACAGGCTTCCGTCCAGTGATTAGCTCCAGAAGCACAACTCCATAGGAGAACACATCAGATTTATCTGTTAATTTGCCGCTTGATGCATATTCAGGGGCCATGTATCTGAGCAATCAATTAAACATTAGATGCAATGCACATAGACATGGCTGATATATGTTAATTCCACTGGAAAAGAAAATAACACAGCTGTACTTCAAAAACAGTATTCCCATCAACTCCTGACTGACTGAAGCCCTCCCTCCAGAAAAAATTAAAAGAGAGAGAGAGAGAGAGAGAGAGTAGGGGTGCCTCTAAGTAGCCCTGTAGCGGCAGGTATTTAAGCAAATAATAGATGAGTTATTACCCAAAGGTTCCCATAACACGCGTTGTTACATGAGTGTTTGTATCGAGAGCTAATTTGGCAAGCCCAAAGTCTGAAACCTGCAAAGTAAAATCTAGAAGCATTTAAACAACAATCTACTTGAAACTAATCATCAATAAATGGTAAAGGGAAAACTGTGAATAATCAGAAGCTAAAAAGCATGCATACCTTAGCTTCGAAGTTGATATCTAAAAGAATGTTTGACGACTTAATATCCCTGTGAATAATCCGAGGGTGACCTAAACATGTAATAGTAAATCAAATGAATAATACCTACTACACCATCTGCAGTCGATTAAGTGTTTTCATTCAATATTTTAGTGTAAGAAACCAGTGCATCCATCAATGATCACATGGATGAGTTCTTATCAGCATGTTCTTAACTCTAGGAACATCAGTAGTACTAAAACTGGTATGCTCATACTAATCTTGATTAAGATGAAATTCTGCTTATGCTTTTAGGATGAGAATATTGTAAAATCCTTCAGTTATTAGATCTTTGTTTTTTATTAGTGAATGTTGGATCATAACATTTGAAAATGAAGAGCAGGTACCAGGGGATAGCTTAAGAAAACAGTTGCCATGTGTAGGAAAAGAATAAAAAACAGGTGAATAATGTCTTGAACTCATTTTGGAAGTGAGAGAACATTATCCAGCTACTAAAATCCAGACTTGAAATACTTACAATCTTCATGGAGATAAGCTAACCCCCGAGCTGCACCAGCAGCAATCTTAACACGTGCTGCCCAGTCCAGAGCTGGCCTACCCACCTCTACAGAAAGAAAGACCAACATGCATGACTGATGAACCATTTTGATGAACTGACATGCCAAATCTCAGTTATAAGACATAGCTTTACCATGAAGATGGAAATGTAGGGTATTGTTAGGGACATAATCATATACGAGCAATCTTCGGGTCTCAGATATGCAGTAGCCCACAAGTGAAACCAAATGGCGATGGTGTATACGACTAATAATCTCGACTTCAGCTTTAAATTCTCGCTCACCTTGCCCTCCACCAATTTTCAGCTGTTTCACTGCCACGTCTCTCCCATCTGGCAGGTAACCTTTATATACAGTACCAAATCCACCTTCTCCCAAAAGGTTTTGGGATGAAAACCCATTTGTCGCCTTGACTAGCTCTTCAAACGCAAAGAAAGGCCTTGAATTACCTAATCCACTTGATTCAGGTGGCAAAGAAAAACAATCACTGCTAGAACCACTTGCTATTAGGGGAGCTGTAGACTGAGTCTTTGTGAAAGTTGAACCTGAGGAGACAAATTTAAACCTTAGAGTTCTTGTCAACAATATCATTCAAAGTGCTTAACAACAATATCATTAAATGCAAGTCTGCTAGGAATAGATTACCGTCTTGATAGGTGAGCTGACAATAAATTAACCAATTATTTGTATTCTTTCAAGTTTTAAGATCAAAATGACCATATGATTTACACATAACCCTTTGTATTTGTTATACTATTAACCAGAAGATATGCTCTAGAAAAATTTGATTGCAAATCAGACGCGGTACAAATTGCAGAGGTTATATCAAATTATGAGAAAAAACACCAACGAAAGTTTTGGACGTGACAGAGAAAACACCTCTTGGCAGAGTTACCAATAGCAGTACTTATTGAATATGAGTGATACGGTTGCAAAAAGTCATAACATGTTAAAGAAGAAATGGCGAAATGCTGTTTGAAATATATACCTGATCTTGGAGAAGAGCCCAAAGAAGATGGCATAACATAAACACCATTCAGTCCAGAAATCTCTTTTCGCTGCTTCCTCATGCACCAGAGAGCCAATCCAACGAGGATGAGCATTATAATTCCTATTGCTGCACCAATAGCCACTATACCTCCAATACCAATGCCCCCATTACCTGTGGAGTTTGAACTCTCGGGTGAATTAGGCGCAGTATTGTTCGTGGGTGATGGCGGGGAAACAAGTGAGGGTGGAGGTGGAGACAATCTTATTGTTGGTGGTGACAATGCTGGTGGAGTAGAATATGATGGGACAGGTGGTGGTAGAGGAGCAGTTGCGGTTGGAGGAGTAAGCATAGGAGGTGGCGGCACATTACTGGGAAGAGGGGCTATTGATGCTGGTGGAGGTGGTGAATTCTCAGGTGGAGTCGATGCTGGCGGTGGAGGTGATCTTCGAGGAGGTGAGACAGATGCTGGTGGTGGGGGAGGATTGGTGGGCAGTTGTGATGGGGTTGGAGGAGGCGGTGGTGGTGAATTTTGAGGTGGCCTTGATGAGGGTGGTGTTGGAGGTGAACTCTGAAGTGGCGGTGTTGATGGTGGTGGTAAACTTTGAGGTGGTGGTATTGATGATGGTGGTGGAGGAGAATCCTGAGGTGGTGGGGGGGAACTTGTAGGTGGATTCACCAGTGGTGGTGGAGGTGAAATTGAAGGTGGATTAGATGAGGGTGGGGGTGGGGGTGGGGATGAGCTCACAGGCGGAGTTGCTGATGGTGGTGGAGGAGAATTGGAGTTGGTTGCACTACCGGATAAAGGTGGAGATTGCGATGTCGTGGGTGGAGGGGTTAGTGGTGTGGCAGGAGGAGGATTAGAAAGAGCGGGAGGAGCGGATTGAGGTGGCGGGGGTGGAGTTGAAGGGTTTCTTGGGTTTGGTGGATTGGCATTGGGCTGTGAAGATGGGGAAGTAGGAGGGGGAGGAGAGGAGGCTGGCGGCGATGAGCTAGTAGTGGATGGCGGGGGTGGTGTACTGTTTGAAGGTGATGCAACAGCCAGGGGGGGTGAATTTGGGGATGGAGATACATTTGCCATTACTTCAGATCCAAAGAAAGTGATTTTGAATTACAAGTCATCCAATAATTGACATCACAAAATTTTAAACCTCCATTAATTTTTCACCATGTTTTCTCAATTCAAGTACAGAAGGATTTTTTTAACAAAACTCACAGATCAATTTCAAGAAGAACTTCCAAAATTTACAAACTTTAAAACCAAGAGAGATTCAAATCACCGAACTTAACCAACTAAAGCCTGAAAAGTCACCAAACATTCACAGCAACCACTTTGGAGACAGAACCTGATCGCCTGGGCTATTTAGCTAGCTAAACCCAGAATTCCAGTCTCTTTCCAGCTAAAACCCAGATCATATATATCACAAACCAAACCAAAGCCACATCACTAGAGCAACCTTTTAAGCAACGCCCATGTTACTAGATTTAGAGTAAAATAAAAAAGATTCAGACTTTGATCAGCAAACTGATTCCAGCAACACCAATAAGATCCTCTACATTCAATGAGAAAATGCAGCAACACTTGCACCGTTGGTTTTTCTACAAACAAGAAACCGCGTGCCAAAAGCCCGAAAAACTAAAAAAAAGGTACAATTCCTTCCTCAACTTCTTCGGGTCATTTGCGTTGCAGCAAAACTCTCTAGCACTCTTAATCTCTGTCTTCCCTACATAGGAAGTTCAAATGAGGAACAAGAAGCAGCGATGATAGAGACCCTCAAAGCAGAAGAATACTGAGGCAGGTTTTTCTAGCATGAATAGTAAACGTTAAGATATTTTTAAAATCTTCGTAACGTAAGTGGTTGCGCTGCTTGTTATGGGGGCGCGTGTATACACGCTTCGAGTTTTGATATTAATATTTAAGAAGAAAATATTAAGTTCTTTAAAATAACATGAAAAATATTTTCTTAAGATAATTAAAAAAAATAGTTTTAACTTCTTATTACCGAGGAAATCAGAGCATTATCGTCACCGTCATGATAATATTATTATTATTAAGGGTCCATTGATGCAAAGCACTGTCTTTGTGGTAACGTCAAGTCCAAGATACACTGTATGAACATGTGACTTTTTAAAAAACTATAAAGATGTCTGTCTGTCTTTAAATTCATCTGCAATTAGAATTTTTTTTATTAATCTTGAGGAAATGATCTATGTTTTGGCTTTTACATTTATAAATCTTGTTTTCCATTGTTTTTAAAAACCCTAATAAAACTGAATTCTGAGTGATAACATACGGAATGAGCTCATTCATCGCATTGGAAGGAGAAGAAAAGCAAAAAGAATTGTTCAAGGTGAAGTGAAAGGTCCCCTTTCATTGCTAAATGTTGCTCTCTATGAACCGTCGACTTCTTTTTATTGTTGTATGTATTACTGAAAAACATGACTCAATATGCAGCGCACGGGTGAAATAGCCAGTAGAGGCTATTGGCAGCTTTATCCACTCAAAGCTGGAGGTAAAGGAAGTGAGTGGAAACTGGAAGGCAGAGAAATTATAATAAAGAAGAGGAAATATGCTAACATCAGGATGGAAGAAAGGACAAAAAATCTTAAGAGGTGGTGGCGGGCCGTTTTTGTCCAATCTTTGACATATCTATGCCAACCCGTGAAACTTCAAAGTTTCATCTTTCTTTCTTTTTTTCTAAAAAAAAAAAAATCAATTTGTTAAGACTCTGTACGTTTTTTTAAGTGAAAAAATATTTTTTTAATATTTTTATATTTTTTTATATGTAAATGTTAAAAATAATTTTTTAAAAATAAAAAATAATTATTTTAATATATTTTAAAATTAAAAATTTATATAATATAAAAAACAGCAGCAGATAGAATATCAATTCGGCTTTTAATGTTTTTACATTTTGACTCTCTGAGAAATCCACCATTATTGAGATGATACTAGAACCAATCATATTATATTTATCCATGAATCAGTTTTATTTTATTTTTGTATTTTTTCACTTAAAATATATTAAAATAATATTTTTTTATTTTTAAAAATTTATTTTTAACATCAGAATAATTAAAAATAATTAAAAATAAAAAAATATTTTTCAGAAATATTTTTAAAACACCATACTAAAACATGATGCTTTGAGGTGTCGGTGGAGGTCGAAGAAAGATGGGCAAGCAGACCGTAAATTTGACTGCACGCGTACTGGGTCCTTGATCCAGGCGTGCACTTTGACAGCACGGAGAAACCCAGCAAACTACGCGTAAAAGTTAGAGAGACAGGCCATTGAATCGCTGTTGGTGAACCATAAATATTAGTAATTAATGTTTGGTAGCCTAGAGCTAGAGTCTATCTCAATTACTCAATTATTAACTATGAATTCTATTTCTCGTATATAAATGTGTGAACATCTTGAATGATTCCCTGCATAGGAAAAAGATAGCTTTGTATGTTTTCAAATGTTAGAACCAACTGGGTTGGGTCAAAATTTAAGACAGCACGTCATGCACTCAAACACTACTTGTAGAATGGTAGCCTAGAATCTTGGTGTGAATTTAACCTGCAAGGAAGTATGCATCGAGTTCAAATTTAGAGAAGGTCGTAATAAAATAAGATTTCAAAAATGTATCACTCCAGGTTTGAGTTCAGTATGACCTTTACTGATAAGAGAAAAAAAAATCCTTGCAAGCAATTGGGCTTGGTTAAATTTAGGGACGACATGTGATTTGCTCGAAATCTGTGTTGTATGAACATGAATGGCTGATTGTCCATTTATTTCATAGCTTCAGTTGAATTGAATTCTCCCTGTATAAATGACTTGTACGCTCCATAACCATGAAAATCCTCGCCTGGAGTGGTTGTTCAGAATTCAAGATTTTATTGCTTATGAATGGTTAACCTAATCTTTATCGGGTTCACCCTTTAGAATGATTCAATTCTGGATTGATTGAAGTGCTGCTACATTGACCCCGAGGAACTTTTAACGAAGACTTTGATCAAGCTGGTTGTGCAGAGCCCAAATTGAATCTGTTTATAGGCTTGGAACTTTGGATGGTCCCAAGAATGGCTCACACATGCTTCCCACAAAAGAAAAAAGAAATGAAGAAAGGAAATAATTCAACCGGTACAAGTATTTAACTACGATGACCTCGGAGCAATGCATCACAGCACTGTTTAATGTTGGAGTGCATAGGAAGAAGAAGATAGTGTCGAAGTGTATTCTGTTTGCCTGGAAAAACCACTCCCTTTTTAGGGCCTCTATGATGGAATTGGCAAAAAAATCAAATGTCTTACTCTCTCCAAAACGATTTAGAGCATCCACAACCATACTCTTTATCATGGCTCCTTGGCTATAATAGCAGGTATAGTTTTTTTCCATAGCATTCATGCTCTTTAAAACACCTTTTATTCTAGCTTTGTGAACAGTGCTCGCTACATATAGCGAGCTAGCACTCCTTGGCTGAGATAGAAGATTGGGCAGCGCAGTTTGCGGGCAAAAGAAGGCTTAGTTCCAGGGTACCTGGTAGACCAAGTAGGGGTGGAGAAGGTAAGAGGAAGTACCTAGTACACTCGTTTCTTACCTCGAAGCTTGGCAAAGGAACTTGTCTCTTTGTTTTAGCAAGTGAAGAAAATGGGAAGCGAGGCAAAAACACAAGGTCAGCAGTAAGGATTCAAGTCAAGAGTAAATCGTACTTGCATAGTGGGGACACAAAGCATGTCATGGCTGGCATGGCCATCATCACTCTTGTCTTCGGTGTCCCTTGGTTCCTCATGAACAAAGGTTGGTTTTCTTTTCTTTTGATTCTCTACCATATATCTATGTCTTTAAATCGATTGGGTTGCTTTAATATCAGTTTTGGATTGGTGATTCAATGATGAAAAGGAAATGAGAAGTGAGAGGAAGTGAAAGTTATAATCTTTTTGCAGTTTTCTTTACTGGTTCGTTAGTATGGTGATGCTGCTTTGTGTTAATTTTTGTTTGCTAAATGGAAAGTAAAAGGGAAGGGAGGGTGTTTTCAAAATTTTAGATTTTTCTTCTTTTATTGATTGGGAAGATGATCTACGGTTGAGTAACAGAGAAGTATTGCTTTGTGTTAAAAGGTTAATTGCCCAAAGTGCTGCTGCTGCTGGGTTTGATTTGTTTGGTTCCTAAAGAATGTTGTCGAGCAGGAATTTTTTTTTTACTTTCCTGCTTCTTTCTCTTTGTTTTCCCTACTTGTTGACGATATTTTATCAGGGTTGGTTTTTTAAGCTGCCGAGTCAGTGCGGAGCCATGTATTAGAAGCTTGGCATGGTGTTTGGCAGAGGAAGCTTTGTCTTTTTGTTCAAGTTTAAATTTTGATAGCTAGAAGTGATGATTTAATGATTTTGTTTGTGTTGACTGGGCATGTGATCATACGCTTTGCAATCAGAATCTGGTCTGTTTCTTTAGTTTCTAGGATTGGGTTACAATCTTGATCGCTGGATGGTCTGATTCAAAGTTGCTTTTTATTTTTGATTATTTGATTCAAGTGTGTTGGGTAATATATTTGTTTGAAGTTATACAAAAAATCATGTTTGTGCTTGTTATTTTGAAAATACTTGTGCATTCATGATATATAATTTGAATAATAAAAAAATATTCACAACTTTTTATATTTAAGAAATGTAATCTAATTTTTTAAAGAACTAGCTAAAATAATTTTCTAACTATTTTAGATGGTTTTATATATAGTAATGGTAGTAATTTTTTAAAATATATTTTACTTATAAATAAATTAAAATAATATATATTTTATTTTTTAAATTTATTTTTATTTTTCATATTAGCACAATTTAAAAATATTAAAAAACTAATTTAAAAAAATAAAGTTTTTAAAAAGTCTGATTAAACGCTATCACAAGACAACATTTAACTCCAAAATAAAGAGCAGATCTTGATGAACTGCAGAAAGAGACCGGCCCATGATGGGCCTATTGCTCGTAGTCAACAAGGTATTGAGTCTAATGATTGACTTTCCACGCGTTCATCTTGTTCAGAGAGCTTAGGGTAGTAAAGATTGTTTTTAATTCAAAGTACTAAAGTAAAAAAAATAAATTTTAATGAAAAACAAGTTAAATCTCAATGTTAAACGAGCACTAAACCTTTGCAGCACGAGCAAGCCCCCTCGTACCTTAAAAACACCGACATCACAAGGACCGGTCTACTACTCAAAACCCAAATAACATTGTGATGATGGCCATGGAATCCACGCAGACATGAACATGGGCATGAGCCATGAGCTCTAAGCAGAATGCAGAAGCACGAGTGCCGGTAACTACGTGGTTGATAATGCGATACATATGATTTTATTACCAAACAGAAGCTTGCCGATGTTTGTTCAAGGACACAATCATATATGCATGATGTATCACAAGCTACCATTAGAAGAGTGCTTCTCGCTGCCTTGGCTGGTCAGAGGACATAAACGTACCCCGTTATTGAAGTTCACTAAATAATAATAATAATAAAGATTATAACACTTTCCTTCGACACTTGAGCATTACTGGACACAACAGTGGTTACACTAAATCCTGGAATTATAATTCTTTGGTCGTTAGTTGCCTACGATGAGCCCTGCCGTGACTCGGGAAGGAACCACTTCGTTAACCTCTTGTTATCAGTTATCCTTTCATATTCAAGGACCATAACCAGGCAGTGCAGCAAAAGCGTATAAAGGTAAGAGAGACATCGGATACCAAAGGAACTGTCTCAACCTTAGAGGGGATGAAAAAGGCGGATGGACCAGGGATCAGTTTTGCTTTTTGGCCGGTGTAGATTTTCTTCTTGAGGCAATCTCAGCTGCCCAGCTCTTTCCTATCTCAGTTTGAAATTTCCCTGCAGATAGAAGGGATGCATGAAAATTATAAACAAAATTTTTATCACAGTAAAACTAAATAATCAAAAAGCTCCAGTTGCACACAGTTTCAGATGAAGTAGCAGATTCTACCTGCTGTCGAAAGGAAAAACTCATCCAACACCTTCCCGTGTTCTGCAAAAACATATTAATTTTGAATGAGAAAAGCCATGGAAGCGGAACATATCAATTCGTCAGATAACCTACCCATTTCATATTCCAAAGCTTGCAAAATCATCTCAACCTGCACAAAAGACATGGGACCTTAGATTATTAACAAATTATTGAACATAGGATATACATGTATAAATGCAAATCAAGTGCTACAAGAAAACCATCGATGTGGTTAGGGGATTTTTGCT
>Ga0325411_1001647_pt1 | contig 24981 bp, 4 predicted proteins | sample PopdelMetagenome_13_FD_206181 | JGI IMG/M metagenome (GOLD analysis project Ga0325411, IMG submission 206181) | Populus deltoides microbial communities from Bellville, Georgia, United States - Xylem-PdIQD-R4 | ecosystem: Host-associated > Plants > Phyllosphere > Stem > Wood/Secondary xylem... | reverse complement strand
ACACTGACATCTTCAGCGCACATAGACTACTAGAGGCTCAGAAACAGTTGATAAAAACTCAATCCCTGGTGTTCCAAAAATCATCCTCGAAAACCAGTTCTACGTCTGAGGATGAAATCTTCAATGTCCATAGACTATTGCTTGCTCAGAAACCATTTACGAATACTAGGACCTGGGACCCAAAAATCATCTAATAAGCCAGTTCTACGGCTGACACTGACATTTTCAGCGCACATAGACTACTACTGGCTCAGAAATAGTTGACAAAAACTCACTCCCTGCTCTTCCAAAAATCATACTCAAAAACCAGTTCTATATCTGACGAAGAAATGTTCAAAGTACATAGACTATTGCTTGCTCAGAAACCATTGACAAATACTATGACCCGGGGACCCAAAAATCATCCAATAAGCCCAGTTCTACGAATGACCCTGACATCAACAGCGCGTAAAGACTACTACTGGCTGAGAAACAATTGACAAAAACTCAGTCCCTGTTGTTCCAAAAATCATCCTCGAAAACCAGTTCTACGTCTGAGGATGAAATCTTCAATGTCCATAGACTATTGCTTGCTTAGAAACCATTGACGAATACTAGGACCCGGGGACCCAAGAATCATCCAATAAACCCAGTTCTACGGCTGACCCTGACATCTTAAGCGCACAAAGACTACTACTGGCTCAGAAACAGTTGACAAAAATTGAGTCCCTGTTGTTCCAAAAATCATCCTCGAAAACCAGTTCTACGTCTGACGATGAAATCTTCAATGTACATAGACTATTGCTTGCTCAGAAACCGTTGACGAATATTAGGACCTAGGGACTTAAAAATCATCAAATAAGCCCAGTTCTGCGGCTGGCACTGACATCTTCAGCGCATATAGACTACTACTGGTTCAGAAACCGTTGACAAAAACTCCATCCCTGCTGTTCCAAAAATCATCCTCGAAAACCAGTTCAACCTCCGACCATGAAATGTTCAATGTACATAGACTATTGCTTGCTCAAAAACCGTTGACGAATACTAGGACCCCGGGACCCAAAAATCATCCAATAAGCCTAGTTCTACGGCTGTCACTGACATCTTCAGCGCACATAGACTACTACAGGCTCATAAAAAGTTGACAAAAACTCAATCCCTGCTGTTCCAAAAATCATCCTCGAAAACCAGTTCTACGTCTGATGATGAAATCTTCAATGTCCATAGACTATTGCTTGCTCAGAAACCATTGACGAATACTAGGACCCGGGGACCCAAGAATCATCCAATAAACCCAGTTCTACGGCTGACCCTGACATCTTAAGCGCACAAAGACTACTACTGGCTCAGAAACAGTTGACAAAAATTGAGTCCCTGTTGTTCCAAAAATCATCCTCGAAAACCAGTTCTACGTCTGACGATGAAATCTTCAATGTACATAGACTATTGCTTGCTCAGAAACCGTTGACGAATACTAGGACCTAGGGACCCAAAAGTCATCCAATAAGCCTAGTTCTGCGGCTGACACTGACATCTTCAGCGCACATAGACTACTAGAGGCTCAGAAACAGTTGATAAAAACTCAATCCCTGGTGTTCCAAAAATCATCCTCGAAAACCAGTTCTACGTCTGAGGATGAAATCTTCAATGTACATTGACTATTGCTTGCTCAGAAACCGTTGACGAATACTAGGACCCGGGGACCCAAAAATCATCCAATAAGCCCAGTTCTACGTCTGACCCTAACATCTTCAGGGCATAAAGACTACTACTGGCTCAGAAACAGTTGAGAAAAACTCAGTCCCTGCTGTTCCAAAAATCATCCTCGAAAACCAGTTCTACGTCTGAGGATGAAATCTTCAATGTCCATAGACTATTGCTTGCTCAGAAACCGTTGACGAATACGAGGACCCGGGGACCCAAAAATCATCCAATAAGCCCAGTTCTACGTCTGACCCTAACATCTTCAGCGCATAAAGACTACTACTGGCTCAGAAACAGTTGACAAAAACTCAGTCCCTGCTGTTCCAAAAATCATCCTCGAAAACCAGTTCTACGTCTGAGGATGAAATCTTCAATGTCCATAGACTATTGCTTGCTCAGAAACCGTTTACGAATACTAGGACCCGGGGACCCAAAAATCATCCAATAAGCCTAGTTCTATGGCTGACCGTGACATCTTCAGCGCACATAGACTACTACTAGCTCAGAAACAGTTGACAAAAACTGAGTCCCTGCTGTTCCAAAAATCATCCTCGAAAACCAGTTCTACATCTGACGATGAAATCTTCAATGTACATAGACTATTGCTTGCTCAGAAACCGTTGACGAATACTAGGACCCGGAGACCCAAAAATCATCCAATAAGCCAGTTCTACAGCTAACCCTGACAAATCATCCTCGAAAACCAGTTTTATGGCTGACGATTAAATCTTCAATGTCCATAGACTATTGCTTGCTCACAAACCGTTGACGAAAACTAGTACCTAGGGACCCAAAAATCATCCCATAAGCCAATTCTACGGCTGACCCTGACATCTTCAGCGCACATAGACTACTACTGGCTCAGAAACAGTTGACAAAAACTGAGGCTATTGTGTTCCAAAAATAATCCTCGAAAACCAGTTTTGCGGCTCACGATGAAAATTTCAATGTACATAGACTATTGCTTGCTCAGAAACCGTTGACGAATACTAGGACCCGGGGACCCAAAAATCATCCAATAAGCCTAGTTCTACGGTGACATTGAGATTTTCAGCGCACATAGACTACTACTGGCTCAGAAACTATTGACAGAAACAGAGTCCCTGCTGTTCCAAAAATCATCCACGAAAACTAGTTCTACGGTTGATGATGAAATCTTCAATGTACACACACTATGGCTTGCTTAAAAGCCGTTGACAAAAACTAGGACCCAGGGTCCTAAAAACAATCCAACAAACCCAGTTATACGGCTGACGCTGGCATCTTCTGCGGTCAAAGACTAATACTGGCTCAGAAACAGTTGACAAAAACTGAGTCTATCGTGTTCCAAAAATAATCCTCGAAAACGAGTTCTGCGGGTGACGAAGAAAATTTCAATGTAAATAGACTATTGCTTGCTCAGAAACCGTTGACGAATACTAGGAGACCCGGGGACCCTAAAATCATCCAATAAGCCACTTCTACAGCTGACCCTGACATCTTCAGCGCACATGGACTACTACTGGCTCAGAAACAGTAGACAAAAACTCACTCCCTGCTCTTCTAAAATCATACTCAAAAACCAGTTCTACGTCTGACGAAGAAATGTTCAATGTCCATACACTATTGCTTGCTCAGAAACCGTTGACGAATACTAGGACCCGGGGACCCAAAAATCATCCAATAAGCCTAGTTCTACGGTGACATTGAGATTTTCAGCGCACATAGACTACTACTGGCTCAGAAACTATTGACAGAAACAGAGTCCCTGCTGTTCCAAAAATCATCCACGAAAACTAGTTCTACGGTTGATGATGAAATCTTCAATGTACACACACTATTGCTTGCTTAAAAGCCGTTGATGAAAACTAGGACCAGGGTCCTAAAAACAATTCAACAAACCCAGTTATACGGCTGACGCTGGCATCTTCTGCGCTCAAAGACTACTACTGGCTCAGAAACAGTTGACAAAAACTGAGTCTATCGTGTTCCAAAAATAATCCTCGAAAACGAGTTCTGCGGGTGACGAAGAAAATTTCAATGTAAATAGACTATTGCTTGCTCAGAAACCGTGGACGAATACTAGGACTCGTGGACCCTAAAATCATCCAATAAGCCAGTTCTACTGCTGACCCTGACATCTTCAGCGCACATGGACTCCTACTGGCTCAGAAACAGTAGACAAAAACTGAGTCCCTACTGTCCCAAAACTCATCCTCGAAAACCATTTCAACGGTTGACAATGAAATCTTCAAAGTAGATAGATTATTGCTTGCTCAGAAACCGTTGAGGAAAACTAGGACCCATTGACCCAAAAATCACCCAATAAGCCAAGTTCTACGGCTGACACTGTCATCTTCAGCCCCCATAGACTACTAACGGCTTAGAAACAGTTGACAAAAACCGAGTCCCTGCTGTTCCAAAAATATCCTCGTAAACCAGTTCTGCGGCTGACGATGAAATCTTCAATGTACACACACTATGGCTTGCTTAAAAGCCGTAGACGAAAACTAGGACCCAGGGTCCTAAAAACAATCCAACAAACCCAGTTATACGGCTGACGCTGGCATCTTCTGCGCTCAAAGACTAATACTGGCTCAGAAACAGTTGACAAAAATTGAGTCTATCGTGTTCCAAAAATAATCCTCGAAAACGAGTTCTGCGGGTGACGAAGAAAATTTCAATGTAAATAGACTATTGCTTGCTCAGAAACCGTTGACGAATACTAGGACCCGGAGACCCAAAAATCATCCAATAAGCCAGTTCTACGGCTAACCCTGACAAATCATCCTCGAAAACCAGTTTTATGGCTGACGATTAAATCTTCAATGTCCATAGACTATTGCTTGCTCAGAAACCATTGACAAATACTAGGACCCGGGGACCCAAAAATTATCCAATAAGCAAAGTTCTACAGCTGACCCTGACATCTTCAGCGCACAAAGAGTACTCCTGGCTCAGAAATAATTGACAAAAACTGAGTCCCTGCTGTTCCAAAAATCATCCTCGAAAACCAGTTCTACGTCTGATGATGAAATCTTTAATGTACATAGACTATTGCTTGCTCAGAAACCGTTGACGAATACTAGGACCCGGGGACCCAAAAATCATCCAATAAGCCTTGTTCTACGGCTGACCCTCACATCTTCAGCCCACATAGACTACTACTGGCTTAGAAACCGTTGAAAAAAACTGAGTCCCTGCTGTTCCAAAATCATCCTCGAAAACCAGTTCTACGGCTGAGGATGAAATCTTAAAAGTACAGAGACTATTGCTTGCTCAGAAACTGTTGACGAATACTAGGACCCGGGGACCCAAAAATCATCTAATAAGCCTAGTTCTACGGTGACTGGCTCAGAAACAATTGACAAAAACAGAGTCCCTGCTGTTCCAAAAATCATGCACAAAAACTAGTTCTACGGTTGATGATGAAATCTTCAATGTACACACACTATTGCTTGCTTAAAAGCCGTTGATGAAAACTAGGACCCAGGGTCGTAAAAACAATCGAACAAACCCAGTTATACGGCTGACGCTGGCATCTTCTGCGCTCAAAGAGTACTACTGGCTCAGAAACAGTTGACAAAAACTGAGTCTATCGTGTTCCAAAAATAATCCTCGAAAACGAGTTCTGCGGGTGACGAAGAAAATTTCAACGTAAATAGGCTATTGTTTGCTCAGAAACCGTTGACGAATACTAGGAGACTCGGGGACCCTAAAATCATCCAATAAGCCAGTTCTACAGCTGACACTGACATCTTCAGCGCACATGGACTACTACTTGCTCAGAAACCGTTAACGAATACTAGCACCCGGGGACCCAAAAATCATCCAATAAGCCCAGTTCTACAGCTGACCCTGAAAAATCATCCTCGAAAACTAGTTCTATGGCTGACGATTAGATCTTCAATGTACGTAGACTATTGCTTGCTCACTAACCGTTGACGAAAACTAGAACCCAGGACCCAAAAATCATCCAATAAGTCCAGTTCTACGGCTGACACCGACATCTTCAGCGCACATAGACTACTACTGGCTCAGAAACAGTTGACAAAACTGAGTCCCTGCTGTGCCAAAAATCATCCTTGAAAACCACTTTTACGGCTGATGATGAAATCTTCAAAATACATAGACTATTGCTTGCTCACAAACCGTTGACAAAAACTAGGACCTAGGGACCCAAAAATCATCCAATAAGCCCAGTTCTACGGCTGACACTGACATCTTCAACGCACATGGACAACTACTGGCTAAGAAACGGTTGTAAAAACTGAGTCCCTACTGTTCCAAAAATCATCCTCGAAAACCAGTTCTACGTCTGACGATGAAATCTTCAATGTAAACAGGCTATTGTTTACTGAGAAACCGTTGACGAATATTAGGACCCGGGGACCCAAAAATCATCCAATAAGCCACGTTCTACGGCTGACCCTGGCATCTTCATCGCACAAAGACTACTCATGGCTCAGAAACAATTCACAAAAACTGAGTCCCTGCTGTTCCAAAAATCATCCTCGAAAACCATTTCTTCGTCTGACGATGAAATCTTCAATGTACATAGACTATTGCTTGCTCAGAAACCATTGACAAATACTAGGACCCGGGGACCCAAAAATCATCCAATAAGCCCAGTTCTACGGCTGACCCTGACATCTTTAGCGCACAAAGACTACTCCTGGCTCAGAAACAATTGACAAAAACTGAGTCCCTGCGGTTCCAAAAATCATCCTCGAAAACCAATTCTACGTCTGACGATGAAATCTTTAATGTACATAGACTATTGCTTGCTCAGAAACCGCTGACGAATACTAGGACCCGGGGACCCAAAAATCATCCAATAAGCCTAGTTCTACGGCTGACCCTCACATCTTTAGCCCACATAGACTACTACTGGCTCAGAAACCGTTGACAAAAACTGAGTCCCTGCAGTTCCAAAAATCATCCTCGAAAACCAGTTCTACGGCTGAGGATGAAATCTTAAAAGTTCATAGACTATTGCTTGTTCAGAAACCATTTACGAAATCTAGGACCCAGGGACCCTAAAATCATCGAATAAGCCCAATTCTACGGCTGACCCTGACAAATCATCCTCGAAAACCAGTTCTACGGCTGACAATTAAATCTTCAATGTACATAGACTATTGCTTGCACACAAAACGTTGACGAAAACTAGTACCTAGGGACCCAAAAATCATCCAATAAGCTTAGTTCTACGGCTGACCCTCACATCTTTAGCCCACATAGACTACTACTGGCTGAGAAACCGTTGACAAAAACTGAGTCCCTGCAGTTCCAAAAATCATCCTCGAAAACCAGTTCTACGGCTGAGGATGAAATCTTAAAAGTTCATAGACTATTGCTTGTTCAGAAACCATTTACGAAATCTAGGACCCAGGGACCCTAAAATCATCGAATAAGCCCAATTCTACGGCTGACCCTGACAAATCATCCTCGAAAACCAGTTCTACGGCTGACAATTAAATCTTCAATGTACATAGACTATTGCTTGCACACAAAACGTTGACGAAAACTAGTACCTAGGGACCCAAAAATCATCCAATAAGCCCAGTTCTACGGCTGACCCCGACATCTTCAGCGCACATAGACTACTACTGGCTCAGAAACAGTTGACAAAAACTGAGTCCCTGCGGTTCCAAAAATCATCCTCGAAAACCAATTCTACGTCTGACGATGAAATCTTTAATGTACATAGACTATTGCTTGCTCAGAAACCGCTGACGAATACTAGGACCCGGGGACCCAAAAATCATCCAATAAGCCTAGTTCTACGGCTGACCCTCACATCTTTAGCCCACATAGACTACTACTGGCTCAGAAACCGTTGACAAAAACTGAGACCCTGCAGTTCCAAAAATCATCCTCGAAAACCAGTTCTACGGCTGAGGATGAAATCTTAAAAGTTCATAGACTATTGCTTGTTCAGAAACCATTTATGAAATCTAGGACCCAGGGACCCTAAAATCATCGAATAAGCCCAATTCTACGGCTGACCCTGACAAATCATCCTCGAAAACCAGTTCTACGGCTGACGATAAAATCTTCAAAGTACATAGACTATTGCTTGCTCAGAAACCGTTGACAAAAACTAGGACCCAGCGACCCAAAAATCATCCAATAAGCCCAGTTCTACGGCTGACCCTGACATCTTCATCGCACAAAGACTACAAATGGCTCAGAAACAGTTGACAAAAACTGAGTCTATCGTGTTCCAAAAATAATCCTTGAAAACCAGTTCTGCGGGTGACGAAGAAAATTTCAATGTACATAGACTATTGCTTGCTCTGAAACCGTTGACGAATACGAGGACCCAGGGACCCAAAAAACATCCAATAAGCCAGTTCTACGGCTGACCCTGACATCTTCATCCCACATAGACTACTACTGGCTTAGAAACAGTTGATAAAAACTGAGTCCCTATTGTTCCCAAAATCAACCTCGAAAACCACTTCTACAGCTGACGATGAAATCTTCAATGTACACAGACTATTGCTTGCTTAAAAGTCGTTGACGAAAACTAGGACCCAGGGTCCCAAAAACAATCCAACAAACCCAGTTATACGGCTGACGCTGGCATCTTCTGCGCTCAAAGACTACTACTGGCTCAGAAACAGTTGACAAAAACTGAGTCTATCGTGTTCCAAAAATAATCCTCGAAAACGAGTTCTGCGGGTGACGAAGAAAATTTCAATGTAAATAGACTATTGCTTGCTCAGAAACCATTGACGAATACTAGGACCCTGGGACCCTAAAATCATCCAATAAGCCAGTTCTACTACTGACCCTGACATCTTCAGCGCACATGGAATACTACTGGCTCAGAAACAGTAGACAAAAACTGAGTCCCTACTGTCCCAAAACTCATCCTCGAAAACCATTTCAACGGCTGACGATGAAATCTTCAATGTACTTAGACTATTACTTGTTCACAAACCGTTGACGAAAACTAGTACCTAGGGACCCAAAAATCATCCAATAAGCCAATTCCACGGCTGACCCTGACATCTTCAGTGCACATAGACTACTACTGACTCAGAAATAGTTGACAAAAACTGAGTCTATGGTGTTCCAAAAATAATCCTCGAAAACCAGTTCTACGGCTGACGATGAAATCTTAAAAGTACATAGACTATTGCTTGCTCAGAAACCATTTATGAAATCTAGGACCTAGGGACCCAAAAATCATCGAATAAGGCTAGTTCTACGGCTGACCTTGACAAATCATCCTTGAAAACCAGTTCTACAGCTGACAATTAAATCTTCAATGTACATAGACTATTGCTTGCTCAGAAACTGTTGATGAAAACTAGAACCTAGGGATCCAAAAATTATCCAATAAGCCAGTTCTACGGCTGACCCTGACATCTTCAGCGCACTAGACTACTACTGGCTCAGAAACAGTTGACAAAAACTGAGTCTATGGTGTTCCAAAAATAATCATCGAAAACGAGTTCTGCGGCTAACGAAGAAAATTTCAATGTATATAGACTATTGCTTGCTCAGAAATGGTTGACGAATACTAGGACCCGGGGACACAAAAATCATCCAATAAGCCCAGTTGTACGGCTGACACTAAGATTTTCAGCGCACATAGACTACTACTGGCTCAGAAACAGTTGACATAAACAGAGTCCCTGCTGTTCCAAAAATCATCCATGAAAACTAGTTCTACGGTTGATGATGAAATCTTCAATGTACACAGACTATTGCTTGCTAAGAAACCATTGACGAATACTAGGATCCAGGGACCCAAAAATCATACAATAAGGCTAGATCAACGGCTGACACTAAGATCTTCAGCGCACATTGACTACTACTGGCTCTGAAACAGTTGACAAAAACTGAGTCCCTGCTGTTCCAAAAATCATTCTCGAAAACCAGTTCTACGACTGATGATAAAATCTTCAAAGTACATAGACTATTGCTTGCTCAAAAACCATTGACAAAAACTAGGACCAGGGACACAAAAATCATCCAATAAGCCAGTTCTACGGCTGACCCTGACATCTTCAGCGCACATAGACTACGACTGGCTCAGAAACAGTCCTCGAAAACCATTTCAATGGATGACGATGAAATCTTCAAAGTACATAGACTATTGCTTACTTAGAAACCGTTGACGAAAACTAGGACCCAGGGTCCCAAAAACAATCCAATAAGCCTAGTTCTACGACTGACGCTGGCATCTTCAGCACTCAAAGACTACTATTGACTCAGAAACAGTTGGAAAAAACTGAGTCCCTGTTGTTCCAAAAATCATCCACGAAAACCAGTTCTACAGCTGACGATGAAATCTTTAATGTACATACACTATTGCTTGTTCACAAACTGTTGATGAATACTAGGACCCGGCAACCCAAAAATCATCCAATAAGCCCAGTTCTACGGCTGACACTGACATCTTCAGCTCACATAGACTACTACTGGCTCAGAAACAGTAGAAAAAAACTGAGTCCTTTCTGTTCCAAAAATCATCCTCGAAAATGAGTTCTATGGCTGACGATGAAATCTTCAATGTACATAAGCTATTGCTTGCTCAGAAATCGTTGACGAAAACTAGAACCGAGGGAGCTAAAAATCATCAAATAAGCCTAGTTCTACGACTGACACTGACATCTTCAATGCATATAGACTACTACTGCCTCAGAAACAGTTGTCAAAAACTAAGTCCTAGCTGTTCCAAAAATCATTCTCGAAAACCAGTTCTACGGCTGACGATGAAATCTTCAATGTACATGGGCTATTGCTTGCTCAGAAATCGTTGACAAAAACTAGGACCTAGGGACCCAAAAATCATCTAATTAGCCTAGTTCTACGGCTGACGCTGAAATCTTCAGCGCACATAGACTACTTCTGGCTCAGAAACAGTTGACAAAAACTGAGTCCCTGCTTTCCCAAAAATCATGCTCGAAAACCAGTTCCACGGTTGACAATGAAATCTTCAATGTGCATAGACTATTGCTTGCTCAGAAACCGTTGACGAAAATTAGGACATAGGGACCAATAAATCATCCAAGAAGCGCTGTTCTACGGCTGACGTTGAAATCTTCAGCGCACATAGACTACTACTGGCTCAGAAACACTTGACCAAAACTGAGTCACTCCTATCCCAAAACTCATCCTCGTATCCCAGTTCTAGGGCTGACGATGAAAACTTCAAAGTACATAGACTATTGCTTGCACAGAAACCGTTGACGAAACCTAGGACCCTGGGACCCAAAAATCATCCAATAAGACCAGTTCTACGGCTGACGCTGACATCTGCAGCGCACATAGACTACTACTGGCTCAGAAACACTTGACCAAAACTGAGTCACTCCTGTCCCAAAACTCATCCTCGTAACCCAGTTCTAGGGCTGACGATGAAATCTTCAAAGTACATAGACTATTGCTTGCTCAGAAACCGTTGACGAAACCTAGGACCCTGGGACCCAAAAATCATCCGATAAGCCTAGTTCTACGGCTCACCCTGACATCTTCAGCGCACATAAACTACTACTGGCTCAGAAACCCTTGACCAAAACTGAGTCCCTGCTGTCCCAAAAATCATCCTCGAAAACCAGTTCTACGGCTGACGATGAAATCTTCAATGTACGTAGACTATTGCTTGCTCAGAAACTGTTGGCGAATACTAGGACTTGGGGACCCAAAAATCATGCAACAAGCCAGTTCTACGGCTGACCCTGACATCTTCAGCGCACAAAGACTACTACCGGCACAGAAACAGTTGACAAAAACTGAGTCCATGGTGTTCCAAATATCATCCTCGAAAACCAGTTCTACGGCTGACGATAAAATCTTTAATGTAGTTAGACTATTGCTTGCTTAGAAATCGTTGGCGAAAACTAGGACCCAGGGACCCAAAAATCATCCAATAAGGCACTTCAACGGCCTACTGTGACATCTTCAGCGCACATAGACTACTACTAGCTCAGAAACAGTTGACAAAAACTAAGTCCCTGCTTTTCAGAAAATCATCCTCGAATACTAGTTCTACGGCTGACGAAGAAATCTTCAATGTACATAGACTATTGCTTGCTCAGAAATCGTTGACTAAAACTAGGACCCAGGGACCCAAAAATCATCCAATAAGCCCAGTTCCATGGCTGACACTTAGATTTCAGCACACATAGACTACTACTGGCTCAGAAACAGTTGACAAAAACAGAGTCGATGGTGTTCCAAAAATCATCCTCGAAAACCAGTTCCACAGCTGACGATGAAATCTTAAATGTTCATAGACTATTGCTTGCTCAGAAACTGGTGACGAATACTAGGACCTGGGGACCCAAAAATCATACAATAAGTCCAGTTCTACGGCTGACACTGAGATCTTTAGCGCACATAGACTACTACTGGCTCAGAAACAGTTGACAAAAACTGAGTCCCTAGTGTTCCAAAAATCATCCTCGAAAACCAGTTCTACGTCTGACGATGAAATCTTCAGTGTCCATAAACTATTGCTTGCTTAGAAACCGTTGATGAATACTAGGACCCGGGGACCCAAAAATCATCTAATAATCCCAGTTCTACGGCTGACCCTGACATCTTAAGCGCACAAAGACTACTAATGGCTCAGAAACAGTTGACAAAAACTGAGTCCCTAGTGTTCCAAAAATCATCCTCGAAAACCAGTTCTACGTCCGACGATGAAATCTTCAATGTCCATAAACTATTGCTTGCTCAGAAACCATTGACGAAAACTAGGACCCAAGGACACAAAAATCATCCAATAAGCCTAGTTCTATGGCTGACACTGACATCTTCAGCTCACATAGACTACTACTGGCTCAGCAACAGTAGAAAAAAACTGAGTCCCTTCTGTTCCAAAAATCATCCTCAAAAACGAGTTATATGGCTGACGATGAAATCTTCAATGTACATAAGCTATTGCTTGCTCAGAAACCGTTGATGAAAACTAGAACCGAGGGACCTAAAAATCATCAAATAAGCCCAGTTCTATGACTGACACTGACATCTTCAACGCACATAGACTACTACTGCCTCAGAAACAGTTGTCAAAAACTAAGTCCCAGCTGTTCCAAAAATCATCCTCAAAAACGAGTTCTAGGGCTGACGATGAAATCTTCAATGTACATAGACTATTGCTTGCTCAGAAACCGTTGACAAAAACTAGGACCCAGGGACCCAAAAATCATCCAATTAGCCTAGTTCTACGGCTGACGCTGAAATCTTCAGCGCACATAGACTACTACTGGCTCAGAAACAGTTGACAAAAACTGAGTCCCTGCTTTCCCAAAAATCATCCTCGAAAACCAGTTCCACGGCTGATAATGAAATCTTCAATATGCATAGACTATTGCTTGCTCAGAAACCGCTGATGAAAATTAGGACACAGGGACCAATAAATCATCCAAGAAGCGCTGTTCTACGGCTGACGTTAACATCTTCAGCGCACATAGACTACTACTGGCTCAGAAGCACTTGACCAAAACTGAGTCCCTCCTGTCCCAAAACTCATCCTCGTAACCCAGTTCTAGGGCTGAAGATGAAATCTTCAAAGTATATAGACTATTGCTTGCTCAGAAACCGTTGACGAAACCTAGGACCCGGGGACCCAAAAATCATCCAATAAGACCAGTTTTATGGCTGACGCTGACATCTGCAGCGCACATAGACTATTACTGGCTCAGAAACACTTAACCAAAACTGAGTCCCTGTTGTCCCAAAACTCATCCTCAAAACCATTTCTACGCCTGACGATGAAATCTTCAAAGTATATAGATTGTTGCTTGCTCAGAAACCGTCACCGAAAACTAGCACCCAGGGACCCAAAAATCGTCCAATAAGCCCAGTTCTACGGCTGACCCTGACATCTTCAGCACATATAAACTACTACTGGCTCAGAAACCCTTGACCAAAACTGAGTCCCTACTGTCCCAAAAATCATCCTCGAAAACCAGTTCTACGGCTGACGATGAAATCTTCAATGTAAATAGACCATAGCTTGCTCAGAAACCGTTGACGAATACTAGGACCCGGGGACCCAAAAAACATCCAATAAGCCACTTCTACGGCTGACCCTGACTTCTTAAGCGCACAAAGACTACTATTGGCTCAGAAACAGTTGATAAAAACTGAGTCCCTGCTGTTCCAAAAATCATCCTCGAAAACCATTTCTACGTCTGACGATGAAATCTTCAAAGTATATAGATTGTTGCTTGCTCAGAAACCGTCACCGAAAACTAGCACCTAGGGACCCAAAAATCGTCCAATAAGCCCAGTTCTACGGCTGACCCTGACATCTTCAGCACACATAAACTACTACTGGCTCAGAAACCCTTGACCAAAACTGAGTCCTTACTGTCCCAAAAATCATCCTCGAAAACCAGTTCTACGGCTGACGATGAAATCTTCAATGTAAATAGACCATAGCTTGCTCAGAAACCGTTGACGAATACTAGGACCCGGGGACCCAAAAAACATCCAATAAGCCACTTCTACGGCTGACCCTGACTTCTTAAGCGCACAAAGACTACTATTGGCTCAGAAACAGTTGATAAAAACTGAGTCCCTGCTGTTCCAAAAATCATCCTCGAAAACCAGTTCTACGTCTGACGATGAAATCTTCAATGTCCATAGACTATTGCTTGCTCAGAACCGTTGACGAATACTAGGACCCGGGAACCCAAAAATCATCCAATAAGCCCAGTTCTACAGCTGACCCTGACATCTTAAGCGCACAAAGACTACTAATGGCTCAGAAACAGTTGACAAAAACTGAGTCCCTGGTGTTCTAAAAATCTTCAATGTAAATAGACTATAGCTTGCTCAGAAACCGTTGACCAATACTAGGACCCGGGGACCCAAAAATCATCCAACAAGTCCAGTTCTACGGCTGACCCTGATATCTTCAACGCACAAAGACTACTACTAGCTCAGAAACATTTGACAAAAATTGAGTCCCAACTGTTCCAAAAATCATTCTCGAAATCCAGTTCTACGGCTGACAATGAAATCTTCAAAGTACATAGACTTTCCTTTGTTTGGTCATGGCATGAGAAAATGGAAGTTTTGACTTTTCTTTGCAATGTTCAGATTTAACCCCTTCCTTACCCTCACAGATTAACTCATCATCTTTCTCATAAGGTTCAAGAGTAGGTTTTTCAATAACCTTACCACTGCGAAGAGTGATGACTGATTTGGCTTGATCCATGTGTTGGCTTCCAGAACTACTTGCATTTGCATTGTATTGCCCCTTTAGATTTTGCTGTGATTGAGATGGAAACTTACCTTTCTCTTGAAAATTAAGAGCAGATGTGAACTTTGCAAGAGTATCTTTAAAATCTGTCATGCTTTGAGCAAGTTGAGTGTTGATTGTCTCCTGCTTTTCAATGAATGCATGCAATGTTTGCTCAAGATTTCTTCTAGGAGGGGGAGCATAAGGAGGTGCATATCCATGAGAATTTTGGAAATTATGGTGTGCTTGAAATGGTGGTTATGAAGTTTGTGCATTATTGTTATCACTCTTCCAAGTGAAATTTGAGTGATTTCTCCAACCAAAGTTGTATGTGTGCGAGTATAGGTTATGATTGGGCCTTTGGAAGCTGTTTAAAGCATAGGCTTGTTCATGAAGACATTCCTTAAAAGAAGGCAAAGTTGGACAGTCATTGGTTGAATGTTCATCGGTTTCACAGATTTGACACACAATGTCTTGAACAGATTTTAATTGACCACTCTTTTTCAATTCTAGTGCTTCGACTTTTCTAGCTAAAGATGCAAACTTGTCTTGGAGGTCATGATCTTCCCTAAGGTTATAGATACCTCCAATAGATGTATGAGGTTGGGTTTTACTTGGTGCCTCATAACTGCCTGTAGTGTTCCAATTTTGAGCATTTTCAGCTAGCAAGTCTAGGTAATCCATTGCTTTATTAGGGTCTTTATCTTTAAAAGTTCCATTGCACATCAATTCAACCATTTGCCTATTTCTAAGTGTTAACCCTTCATAAAAATGTGAAACCAATCTCCATGTTTCAAAACCATGATAAGGGCGAGTATTAAGCAAGTCTAGATATATATCCCAACATTGGTAAAATGTTTCTCCTGGTTTTTGAGTGAAAGTGATGATTTGTCTATTGAAAGAGTTTGTTCTGTGAGACAGAAAAAACTTCTTTAAAAATTGTTATTGCATTTCATCCCAAACACGAATAGATCCTGGTCTCAAATTTTGTAGCCATGTTTTAGCTTTATCTTTTAATGAAAAAGGAAAAAGTTTTAATCTGATGGTGTTCATGGTACAATTTGAGTCATTATAGGTGTTACAGACCTCCTTAAATTCCCTTAAATGCAAGTATAGATTTTCTAAATCTAAGCCATGAAAATAAGATAAAAGTTGAATAATGTTTGGCTTAAAATTAAATTGAGATGCATCAAGAGGAAAAAGTATGCATGAGGGTGCACTTGTTCTTGTGGGATTCATGTGGTCTCTAAGTGTTCTCACACGATTATTCTCATTATTCTCATTATGAAGCGACTGATTATCTTCTTCGGCCATATTTTCTAAAAATGATGAGGATACCCTACAAAGTCTATCACTTAATGTACATGACCAAACTCTCATGCATGTGTAGGAAGAGAATAAAATGAAGAAGAAAACAAAAGAAAAAGAAACAAAACAAAAGAAACAAAGTTAGATACAAGAAAAGTGAAAAAGAGAAAATAAAATAAATATTATAATTTATACAAGAATTTACCTCCCCGGCAACGGCGCCAAAAACTTGACACGACCAAAAGATTGATGTCTTCTCCCAAGTGTAGGATTGTCGAAGTAATAAATAACTCGGAGTCGAATCACAGGGAGGTTAACTGTATAAATTATAAATAATAATAATAAGTTGAAGAGAGCTTTGAGATGTGATGTTGATAAAAACAATTGTCAAGGTTAGAGGATTGTTGCGATGTCGCGGTCGCACAAATTAATTACTCTAGCTTTAAACACAACACACAAGATAGTATAGAGCAAACAAGGTGTCGATCCTACGAGGAAGGTTCAAGTCAGATTTTTATGCTAGATGATATGCAATTTGGGGGGGGGGTTTGGAAGTTATCTAGGCTAAAGCAAAAGAAAACAGAAAACTATCAAATGAAATTTAATAAAATCAGAAAATTATCAAGAGAACAAACCTTGGTCGCAAGCACACATCATGGAACTGATCATGGAGCTATCCACCTATAGAAATCAGAACTGATCATGGAAACGAAACATCAATTTATATTCTGAATATTTATCTCTTCTTAACATTGGTTAGTTAACGGATCCGCCGTATAACAAACCCTAACCATCAAACAACCACAATGTCTGCACTAGTAATTTAATTCAATGGCAGCCTTAAGAACTAGATAAGTTGATTAATCAAGAAAACATAATTGTCCGCAGTCTATGTTTGATTTGATTGAATGTTCTCCCTAGGATTAATAAAGTAGATCCGCCACAATTATTAAACTCAGTTGCTTCACAAGTTTATATACTACAACTCCGGTTTTGATATCAAACTTAGCAATAGATTGTCTACAATAATAACTTAGAGTCCGCTCTAGCAATTAAAATAAACAATTATAGGAAAAATAAGCATAGGATAAAAAAAATATTCATTATATAAACTGAAAAGAAAAGGTAAAATAAATCTCACAGTTCTTGAAATCCGAAGGTTTCCGTGTCCTTGCAACCAAGAAAAAGTGTTTAGCTTTGTATGTTTGTTGAACAACTAATCAAAAAGATGAAGGAATGCATAGTTTCGAGTTTCTTAGAAGAGGGGGGTGTTTTTCTCCTCTTGGCTGGCTGCCCCCCTTCTCTTCTCTCATTCTTTTTATATCCTAGGAAACCCTAGTCTCTATTTTACTAAATAGTCCTCCCTTAAGTAGATTGTTTACATTTAAGTACTTCAATAACTATTTTCCTAAAAAAAAAGAAATAGTCTTGCATGAAATCTTCAAGCTTTGACTTAGAGGAGCTAAATTGCTGAAATAAAAACTTGGATATCGGTTTAGATGCTTTGGAACGTAATTTGGACTCGTTTCTTCACGAAACCTATTTGCTAACAGAATTTAGTTGTCATCTTTGAAAAATTATATCTCCCTTATATGACATCATCTTTTGCTAAAATTTGGAGCGTTTGTAGACCTTTGAGTCAGTAATCCAAAACAATTGAGTTTGCATCAATTGGACTTCTGTAACTCTAGATATTCAAGTTGGAATGGCCGAAGCAACACTAGCAAATTGTGAGATCTGACTTTGAAGGCTGTGATTTCCATGCTCTTCCTTATTTTATTTTCTTGCCTTAGATGTTCACAAAGGTATGGATGTTAGCTTTTTAATTCCACTGGAATTGCTTCATTTCAACATCTAGAGCTCACGCTCTGCACAAAACATCGACTAAAGGTCAAATCTACCAATTATCTCCAATTTACTCCTTTTGCATCTTTCATCCAAAAGTGCCTTCAAAACATAAAACAAAGAATATCAAGGCATTTTATATATAAAACATAGGCAAAACACTAGTTAAATGTGGGTGAAACTATCGAATAATATGGTTGCATCAAGGATCCACTAATGGTATTTCAAACAAGTATAGTATAAACTCTTATTACTCAACTGGAAACCATACACAAAGGAGGTTCCAATCGGATTATAAATTGTTAATATGATTACATTAGTTATCTTATTCGAATAATGCTAATACTTGTAAATGTTGTCAGGTGTTCATGATTATAACTTATTTTAACAATAAATCAAGTTCCTTTCATGGCACATGTGTCGGTTATACCATACGGTTTGGGCTATGAAAGTGCCAAGTATTTGTTGTACCAAAGTTATACAACATAAATCTAGATTAAGCATTTAACAAGCAAAGTATTAAAAGTGAATAAGATAACAAATACAAAACATCTTAGTATCAAACATTAAAGTCCATATTGAGTTTATACTATACTTATTCTTACACCATTAGTGTAACTTTTTCACTTTGATATAATAAACTTAGCTAAACATAACGAAAAAAAAAAAGAAACATAAATAAACAAGATAAGAACATAAATAAGATATAAGTTAACTAAGTAAAGGAAAGGAAATGAAAAGCATAAACAAGAGATTAATATAAACAAAACTTAAGCATTACAAAAGTATAAAGAGAGAGAGCAAGAACATGATCTTGATTTGAAAAACAAGATGCTTAAATGCATGGCAAATGCCTCCTTTTATAGGCCAAAATTTAGAACTATTGATTTGATGACTAATTGTTGAGTGAGTGGCCACATCTTGACTTGGTGACAATCCTTATCTTTTTGTCTGAACAAAACATCATTGATAACATCAGAATTTGAACAGATTTGTCTCATGAAAGTTCTTGGAAATTATCTCAACTTTCCAACAAAAAAAAATCGATGCATTTGGATTTCTAGAACTCGAGATATGGGTTGAACACTGAAAAGTGTCTAGGCTGCAGGACAAATTCTGACTTCTCCGTTGTTGCTAAGATTTTGACTTCCAAACAGCAGAATTGAGTCTTGCATTCCACATGAATGTTTTAGGCCTATGTCTTAGCTTTCTAGCCATATAAACCAAATTGAAATCCAAGATCTACAACTCCAGATATGACCCAATGACTGAACAGTGTTCCAGTTTGGACTGAACCAACATCTCTTTTCTAAGCTTAACCCTCTCTTTGTCTTCTCAATTTCAGTAGTTAAACTCATCAATCAATCGTTTGATTTATGTGATAGGCCTGCATTTAAGATGAACATTTATCATAAATTAAAGGTATCTTATAGTATCAGACTTGTTATTATTAAACATGCTTTAGTTAAGGAGTTATTGATACTTCAAGTGCAAAATGATGATACAAAACCTTGATAAAAATACATTTTTAAGTACTAATCAAGACACGAAGCTATAAGTTCTTTAAAGCAAGGAGAACCCAATTTTGCCTCTAAAATAGTCAAAATTGCTTATTAACAAACCATACCTACTGCCCTAGAGGGTCTGTCATGACCCAATCTTGGTTACTGACCCATAGATGGAGTTCTACACATCCAAATTCAGCAAGACCAATTTCCTTAGTTAGTCCAAAACTATATTTACTATGAACAAACTTGAACTTAATTCCCTCATCCTTCTACTTGAATTCTCTGAAGGATAGAGAACCCAGTTCTGCCTCTAGGACAGTCAAAATTGCTTATCAACAAACATTGGATAGTTACTGTCCAACTGTTACAGTCTTGGTATTGAACTGTTACTGTCCGACATCTCCTCAGAGTTTTAACAATATCTAGAGTTATAGAAATCCATTTCAAGTGCAATTAGTCTCGTTGGAAAGCTAAAACATGAGGCTACAAGTTATCTTAAGGAAGGAGAACCCAATTCTACCTTTAAGATAGTCAAAATTTCTCATCAACTAACATTGGACTATTATTGTCCAACAGTTACAGTCTTGATATTGAAATGTTACTGTCTGACCTCTCCTCAACGTTTTAACTATATCTAGAGTTATAGAACTCCATTTCAAGTGTGATTATTCTCGTTAGAAAGCTAAGACACGAGGCTACAAGTTCTCTAAAAGACGGAGAACCCATTTTTGCCTATAAGACAGTCAAAATTGCTCGTTAACAAATATTGGAGTGTTACTGTCCAACTGTTACTGTCTAGATATTGAACTGTTACTGTCGGACCTCTCCTCAGAGTTGTAACTATATCTAGAGTTATAGAACTCCATTTCAAGCGTGATTGGTCTCGTTGCAAAGCTAAGACACAAGGCTATAAGTTCTCTTAAGGAAGAAGAAGCGAGTTCTACCTCTAAGATAGTCAAAATTTCTCATTAACAAATAATGGACTATCACTGACCAACTATTACTGTCTTGATTTTGAACTGTTACTGTCCAACCTCTCTTTAGAGTTTTAACTATATCTAGAGTTATAGAACTCCATTTCAAGTGTGATTGGTTTCGTTGGAAAGCTAAGACACGAGGCTACAAATTCTCTTAAGGAAGGAGAACTCATTTCTACCTCTAAGATAGTTAAAATTGCTTATCAACAAACATTGGACTCTTACTATCCAACTATTGCTATCTTGATATTGAACTGTTACTGTCCGACCTCTCCTTAGAGTTTTAACTATATCCAGAGTTATAGAACTGCCTTTGAAGCGCGATTGGTCTCACTGGAAAGCTAATACATGAGGCTACAAGTTCTCTGAAAGACGGGGAACACAGTTCTGCCTCTAGGACAGTCAAAATTACTCATCAACAAACGTTGGATTGTTACTGTCCAACTGTTACTGTCTTGATATTGAACTGTTACTATTAGACCTCTACTCAAAGTTGTAACTATATCTAGAGTTATAGAACTTTATTTCAAACGTGATTGGTCTCGTTGGAAAGATAAGACACGAGGCTACAAGTTCTTTTAAGGAAAGAGAACCCAGTTCTGCCTCTAAGATAGTCAAAATTTCTCATCAACAAACATTGGACTGTTACTGTGTAACTGTTACTGTCTTGATATTGAACTGTTACTGTCCGACCTCTCCTCAGAGTTTTAACTATATCTAGAGTTATAGAACTCTATTTCTAGGGTGATTAGTCTCGTTGAAAAGATAAGACACGAGGCTACAAGTTCTCTTAACGAAGAAGAACCCAGTTCTGCCTCTAAACAGTCAAAATTTCTTATCAAAAAACATTGGATTGTTACTATCTTGATATTGAATTCTTACTGTCCGATATCTTCTCAGATTTTTAACTATAAGAGTTATAGAACTCCAATTCAAGCACGATTGGTCTCATTGGAAAGCTAAGAAACCCTCTTACAAGTTCTTTTAAAGAAGGAGAACCCAGTTATGCCTCTATGACAATCAAAATTGCTCATCAACAAACATTGGACTATTATTGTCCAACTGTTACTGTCTTGATTTTTAACTCTTACTGTCCGACTTCTTCTCACTGTTTTAAATATATCTAGAGTTAAAGAACTCCATTTCAAGCGCGATTGGTCTCACTTGAAAGCTAAGACACGAGGCTAAAAGTTCTCTGAAAGAAGAGGAACACAGTTCTGCCTCTAGGACAGTCAAAATTACTCATCAACAAACATTAGACTGTTACTGTCCAACTGTTACCGTCTTGATATTGAACTGTTACTGTTAGACCTCTACTCAGAGTTGTAACTATATCTAGAGTTATAGAACTCCATTTCAAGTGTGATTGGTCTTGTTGGAAAGATAAGACACAAGGCTACAAGTTCTCTTAAGGAAGAAAAAGCGAGTTCTACCTCTAAGATAGTCAAAATTTCTCATCAACAAACATTTGATTATTACTGTCCAACTGTTACTGTCTTGATATTGAACTGTTACTGTCCGACCTCTCCTCAGAGATTTAACTATATCCAGAGTTATAGAACTCCATTTTAAGCGCGATTGGTCTCGTTCGAAAGCTAAGAGATGTGGCTACAAGTTCTTTGAAGGAAGGAGAACTCAGTTCTGCCTCTAAGATAGTCAAAATTGCACATCATCAAACATTGGACTATTATTGTCCACCAGATACAGTCTTGATATTGAATTGTTACTGTCCGACCTCTTCTCAGAGTTTTAACTATATCTAGAGTTATAGAACTTTATTTCAAGAGTGATTGGTCTCGATGCAAAGCCAAGACATGAGGCTACAAGTTCTCTAAAGGAAAGAGAACCCAGTTCTTCCTCAAAGACAGTTAAAATTTCTCATTAACAAACATTGGACTGTTACTGTCCAACTGTTACTGTCTTGATTTTGAACTGTTACTGTCCGACCTCTCTTTACAGTTTTAACTATATCTAGAGTTATAGAACTCCATTTCAATCGCGATTGGTCTCGTTAGAAAGCTAAGACACAAGGCTACAAGTTCTTTTAAGGAAGGAGAACCCATTTCTGCCTCTAAGACAGTCAAAATTTCTCATCAACAAATATTGGATTGTTACTGTACAACTGTTACTGTCTTGATATTGAACTGTTACTGTCCGATCTCTCCTTAAAGTTTTAACTATATCTAGAGTTATAGAACTTCATTTCAATCGTGATTGGGCTCGATGGAAAGCTAAGACACGAGGCTACATGTTTCCTTAAGGAAGGAGAACTCATTTCTGCCTTGAAGAGAGTGAAAATTGCTTGTCAACAAACATTGGACTGTTACTGTCCACCTGTTACTGTCTTGATATTGAACTGTTACTGTCTGACCTCTCCTCATAGTTTTAACTATATCTAGAGTTATAAAACTCTATTTCAAGCGCGATTGTTCTCAATGGAAAGCCAAGACACAAGGCTGCAAGTTCTCTACAGGAAGGAGAACCCAATTCTTCCTCAAAGACAGTTAAAATGGCTCATTAACAAACATTGGATAGTTACTGAAAAGATAGTTATAGAAATTTTGTTTCAAGCGCGATTGCTCTTGTTGGAAAGCTAAGACACGAGGCTACAAGTTCTTTTTAAGGAAGGAGAACTCAATTCTGCCTCTAAGACAGTCAAAATTTCTCATCAACAAACATAGGATTGTTACTGCCCAACTGTTACTGTCTTGATATTGAACTGTTACTGTCTGACCTCTCCTGAGAGTTTTAACTATATCTAGAGTTACAGAACTCCATTTTAAGCGTGATTGGTCTCATTCGAAAGCTAAGAGATGTGGCTATAAGTTCTCTAAAGGAATGAGAACTCAGTTCTGCTTCTAAGATAGTCAAAATTGCACATCATCAAACATTGGACTATTATTGTCCATCAAATACAGTCTTGATATTGAATTGTTACTGTCCGACCTCTTCTCAGAGTTTTAACTATATCTAGAGTTATAGAACTTCATTTCAAGAGTGAAGGGTCTCGATGGAAAGCCAAGACATGAGGCTACAAGTTCTTTAAAGAAAGGAGAACCTAGTTCTTCCTCAAAGACAGTTAACATTTCTCATTAACAAACATTGGACTGTTACGGTCCAACTGTTACTATCTTGATTTTGAACTGTTACTGTTCGACCTCTCCTTAGAGTTTTAACTATATCCAGAGTTATAGAACTCCAATTCAATCGTGATTAGGCTTGATGGAAAGCTAAGACACGAGGCTACAAGTTCCCTTAAGGAAGGAGAACTCATTTCTACCTTGAAGATAGTAAAAATTGCTTGTCAACAAACATTGGACTGTTACTCTCCAACTGTTACTGTCTTGATATTGAATTGTTACTGTCCGACCTCTATTTAGAGTTTTAACTATATCTAGTGTTATAGAACTCCATTTAGAGCGCGATTGGTCTCGTTGGAAATCTAAAACATGAGGCTACAAGTTCTCTTAAGGAAGGAGAACCTAGTTCTGCCTCTAAGATTATTAAAATGGCTCATCAACAAACATTGGATAGTTACCGTGCAACTGTTACTGTCTTGATATTGAACTGTTACTGTCTGACCTCTCCTCATAATTATAACTATATCTAGAGTTATAAAACTCCATTTCAAGCGCGAATGTTCTTGATAGAAATCTAAGACATGAGGCTATAAGTTCTCTACAGGAAGGAGAACCCAGTTCTTCCTTGAAGATAGTGAAAATTGCTTGTCAACAAACATTGGACTGTTACTGTCCAACTGTTACTGTCTTGATTTTGAACTGTTACTGTCCGACCTCTCCTTAGAGTTTTAACTATATCCAGAGTTATAGAACTCCATTTCAATCGCGATTGGGCTCGATGGAAAGCTAAGACACGAGTGATGCAACCATATTATTTGATAGTTTTACCCACATTTAACTAGTGTTTTGCCTATGTTTTATATATAAAATACATTGATATTCTTTTTTTTTTTATGTTTTGAAGGCACTTTTGGATGAAAGATGCAAAAAGGAGTAAATTGGAGGTAATTGGCAGATTTGACGTTCAGTCGATGTTTTGTGCAGAGCGTGAGTTCTAGAGATCGAAATGAAGTGATTCCAGTGGCACTAAAAAGCTAACATCCATACCTTTCTGGAAATGTAATGCAAGAAAAATAAAAAGAGAAAGATCATGGAAATCACATCCTGCAAAGTCAAATCTCGCATTCTGCCAGTGTTGACCTTTGTCCATTCAAAATTTAATATCTGGAGCTACAGAAGTCCAATTGATGCAAACTCAATTTTTGTGGATTCCTAATTCAAAGACCTATCCACGCTCCAAATTTCAGCCAAAAAAGATGTCATATGAGGGAGATATGAGTTTTCAAAGATGACAACTGAATTCTGCCAGCAAACAGGTTTCGTGAAGAAACAAGTCCAAATTACATTCCGAAGCATCTAAACCGACATCCAAGTTTTTATAT
>Ga0325411_1001646_pt1 | contig 24986 bp, 8 predicted proteins | sample PopdelMetagenome_13_FD_206181 | JGI IMG/M metagenome (GOLD analysis project Ga0325411, IMG submission 206181) | Populus deltoides microbial communities from Bellville, Georgia, United States - Xylem-PdIQD-R4 | ecosystem: Host-associated > Plants > Phyllosphere > Stem > Wood/Secondary xylem... | reverse complement strand
TTTTTTTTGTTTCCAATAAGAATATAACATTTTTTTATATATAATATTAGCATGTTTTTTTTTACATCTCATTATTATGTTTTTTAAAATCTTATGTAGTTTTTTTTCTAATATTATATATTTTATTATCCTATAGTTAAATAAAATTTATTTAAAATTAATATTATTAAATATAATCGGGGCTATGATTTAAATTATTGGCTCCGTAGATTAGCTTGGATTTTTTTTTTCCCTACTTTTGAGCAATTGTTAACTTTAGCTGACTTTATTGAATGAGTGCAATTAATACATAGAAGAGGCATGCTCCCTATAAATTGACACCAAGCCTCCCCTCATAATTAAGTTCATCCCCCTGCTGTGAAGAAAATGCCATTAACTACTCCACGACTGCAAGGACATATCCTCCAAAATCTATTCATCGTATACAGACAAGCTAAACGTTGTCTCTTCTTACCTTTACAAACAATATTTAGACATGTGGATCGCTAATTTTCCTCAACATCCCTCAATTTCACACCAAACAATTTGACGAGACAACAAATTTGAGTTGGCTTGAGTGTTTAAGCGAAAATTCAAATACAAATAACACCATTAAGTGCTCCCCTACGTGCACATTTATAGCCTAGCAACATAAGAACATGGGCTAATTAAAACCCCCAAGAAAAAACAATGCCTAAACCTTTAAGAACATGATGGAGTAGGATTGCCCATTGTATTCTTGCACGATAAAAGAAGGCGGGCTGTAGATAGCTGACCAAGGAATGTCCCTCCCATAAATAAATAACTGCCACCAACTTTCATTGAACTTCCCGCAAACCGTCAAAAAAGCTTCCGGCATTCCCTTTGGCAATCGCGTTTTCACCGGACCTCTTCCAAGAAAAAAAAATGCTCTCATTGGTCATTTTCAAGAGTTTGCAGCTGACAGGAAGGATTTTTCTTTCTTTTTTCAAAGTAATGTAGTCCTTCAATTTATTTTAAAAAATAATATAGTTAGAAAAAAAATTAACGAAGCAGCATATTTTCGCAACAAAAAAAAAATATTTAGAACACATCGATCGTACTTGCGCACATAGTTGCGCCACTCTCAATATTAACAACCCATTTTTTATTTTTATATGTTTTTTTTTTATCTTAATCTTCAGTAATTTACTCTACAACATATTGTGGCGCAAGTACTAAATATTTAATTTGAGAATCTAGAACTTGATAAATTTTTTTTGTATTGTTCCATAAAATAAATAATAAATTTAGTGCTAATATTTTGTAATATAATAGCAACCAATCAAATGATACTAATTTTTTTTTATCCTTACAGTGAAGGTTTATTCTAAGGAGTTGAGTTAGTACTAAATTTATTATTTGTTCTTTTTTATTTGAAATAATAAAAAAAACTTAATTTTTTTATTTTTTTAAAAAAATTGGTGCACCAATGGGATTGACGTAACGTTGTTAATTTTCTTTATCGTATCATTTTGAATGGTGCTACTTTGAAAATGTGTTATTTTCTATTTTTTTTTAGATATAGGTTATTTTTGAGGAATGTTGTTGAAATTATGCTTTCAAGATTTTATTTTTTAAAATTATTTTAATATATTAAATTTTAAAAATAAAAAATATTATTTTAATATATTAAAAATCCCGGTTACCTCCGAATCTTCCTCCGTTTTAGATTTTTGTAATAGTCATAATCATGACCTAACATTAACTGACCTTTAATTAATTATTTGGTAGCGTGTGTTCCACGCTCAATCCACTGTGTGTGTGTGATGTTGAATCCCAATAAGGTGATGAGAGACTAAATTAAACCCACAGTGGTTTCCTTGTGCTGACAGATCTGGTCCCACACAGGGTTTTGTTCAAGATCCCCACGCGCAGTTACAGCCAGTGTATGTAAAATTGCAGTGTTTCTACACCTTAAAATTCCAATGCTATTCTTTGCCCTCCCTCCCTCAAATGGTCTCTGTCTTATTATTATTATTATTCCTTTAAAATCTCAACCCCTAATCTCTCCGTCTCTTTCCCTGTCTATCTTATGCACCCTCCTCTCTTTTTCTTGTTTAGTTTTCTTTAAATACACATAAACATCTTGATTCTTAGTTACTGAAAGGAAGGAATGACAGCACCAAATATGGCAGCAATCACAGCATCTTTGGAGAGGTCTCTTCAAAACTGTTCTCTAAATCACCACCGGCACCATCGAAGTAGTGGTGGAAGAGAAGAGAGGTCATCAAGTTCAGATGAGACAGATTCACAAAATCATTTACTACAGAACTCTGATACCTCCTTGGAGCTTAAGTCACATCTCTCTCTTCCTTACCATTGGGAACAATGTTTAGATTTAAAGGTAAATAGACCCTTTTAAATTATAAAGTCACTGCCCTATCTATAATTACAGTTATAATAAATGCAGATCTTGTATTTGGGTTTCCGTTTTGTTTTGTTATATGGTGTCTTTTTATTCATCAGTAATGTCTTTCATTCACTGACTTGTATTTAATGCTTTCTTTCCGGTCTCACCTCCTTCCACCTATATACTCGGATTTAAAAAAAAAATAGGGCTTTTATCCCTTGAAAGAACCCTAAAAGGGATCAATAATGCTTATCTTCGTTAATAGTTCTGGTATTGCCATCTTTGAATGTGTCCCTTTTGGTTTGCATTTCTAGAGTGAAAAAAGAAAAACCATGTCCAGATAAATTATGTTTCCTTAATGGTGAATGTCGTTGAAATATATAACAAAGGAATGAATTTTCACGGTTTGATCTTGTGTGGGTCTTTGATATATATAGGGTCGGTACATTTTGATGAAGATGGTCAAGAGTCAAGACCTGCGTAGCGTGTGTGGGTGTATAATTATGTCAATATTGGATGATAATAGGCAACAGAAAAACACTTCCTTCTTGATAGCTAAATTGTGGTGGTCATTACTTGTTGTCTGTTCTTCTTTCTTAAATATTCTCAGAAATTGTATCTTTGTTGTTTATGGTGCTACTTTTTGATGGGTGTAAATGCAGACAGGGGAGATATACTACATAAACTGGAGGAATGGAATGAAAGCAAGGGAAGATCCAAGGATCACACAAGATTACAATGGAGATTTCTACTCAGAAGATGACAGCTCGTATGATAGTGAGGAGTCATCATCAGAATCCTCTCCTCCTTCCTCAAGAGAGCATTTTAATAATAGACTAGAGAAAGAAGACCATGTCTTGGTTGTGGCTGGTTGCAAGATCTGCTTTATGTATTTCATGGTCCCAAAACAGGTGGAAGATTGCCCCAAGTGTGACGGCCAACTTCTTCACTTCGACAGATCTGAAAATGGGTCTCCTTGAATAAGATTTCTTGTTTGATTCTTTTTCTTTAATTTGTTTCCATGGGTTTCTTTTTTTCTCTAAAAACTCATTTGTATGCCTTTGATAGAATTTCAATGTGGAATGATCATGAAACGCGTGACAAATGAGTTGTATACCTGTTAGTTTACTACTAATATTCCACCAGAACTTTCCTTTTCTTCTTCTCGTTCCCTGTTAATTTTTTATTCATTGCTTTTATTACAGAAGCCATTGAAATTGCTGAAGAGTCGACCTCTCGAGTGCTAGTTTCAAGATCAATATATATAAATCACAGAGCTATCGGTTCATGATTGCAACTTGTAGATTTCCTTCTCTTTTTTCCTTTCATTTTTTTAACTTCAATGGAAAGATTTTTTTTTTCCGTGTTAAGAGAATGCCATTTGAGAATGCTTGGAATGCACCTCACACTGTTAATGTTTGTTTTTGCCTATTCTTAATATTAGTATGCTAAACTGCTACCAAATTGGAAACGAAGTAGTTCATTTAGTAATGTCAAGGGGCTTCAGCTTGCAATCTCCTGATTTTTTCAAGTTTGATTGTATCCAGATTGAATGCGTAAAATCATTCGCACATAGAGTATAAGTTATTTAGATTGATGAAACTTCAGGCTTTATGTAAGAGAAGTGTCGATCGTTCGACCATGTGACAACCTACACCAAGTTGCCGCATTAACGATGTCCGAAGGGTTGTAATCCGGGATGGCTTCATGGGACTCGTGTAGAATATTTCTAACTCGGATTCTAAGTTTCTAACTAGTTAGAGGTGCATATTGCCATCTTGAAAATAAACCATACACAGTTTCCTGCATTAATTTCTCAATATTGTCTCCTGTATGTTCTCACTTTTATAGTAGCCTCTATGATGTACAACTTGAATCATTACAAAATCCATTATGATTTGTAAATACACGGGTTCTTTAAAGGTGCAAGGGGTGAGGTAGTGTTGTATATTGTAGTGTCCAGATAGGGAACATGTGTCATAGAAAGAGAGAGGGCTAGGAGGAAAAGTGGGCGATTTTAGTGAAAGAGTATATTTTTAGCTGGAAAGGGTGTGGAAGTGCGCTGTAAAGGGTCAAGCTTGCGTACAGCTACTTAGAAAAGGGGTAAAATCCAAATGTGTAAAATTAAAAACACTACAAGTAATTAAGGAGAAAAAATACGAGATTAGAGAGAGAAGCTGTCTAGGAGATTAATGGTTTCCAAATAGTCCCATGATTGAGATAATGAATCAGCTACTTATAAGTATATTACAGCACTTGACTCTATCAATATTTTGATCACAAGTGTGTGGTGTATGAAAGGCTAGATAGATGTTATGTATCTAGGAGGAGAGATACATGACTTGACTAACATTCTCATTTATCCTCAGAAAAAGGTTAAAGGTAAGCTTACAACACCCATCTGTCTCTCCTAAAACATCCACCAAGTTTACTATTGTGAGCTTCAAAGATAATGACCCTCCACGAATACTCAAACGATTCCCTTCGAAAATATTATCCTCTTGCACAGTTAACATAATAATTGAAAAGATAATTTTCACATTTATCTCCATCATCCTCTACCTAAGAAGCATGCCTTCTACTAAGTTTAAGCTAGCAAATTAAGAATTGGTTTAATATTATTAGGATCCATCTTGACCCTTTCATTGAAATAAACATAGCCTTGAGAAAACAAGACTGCTAGTGAAGAATTAACACTTCCTTGAGTTAAAGTAGAATCTCTAACCTCTTAAAGTTTAAGGTACAACACATGAATGAACAATAATATGCTTATATTTATCCTTACGCTGTAAAAGAATATCATCAATATAAATAACAATAATATTTTTAAAAGTTAGTATTTAAAGGTTTAAATACATTATTCATCAACTACATATATAAAAGTAGTACAAAACATGGACTCTTGTTTTCTCCTACAAAGTCCTCCGATAATCATCTCATCAACCTATCTTTATAACTTCATATATATTGTGGTTCTATAAGTTATCTTAATAGGAAGGATAGCCCTTAGAATGAAATCAATGCAATATTGATCATTCCTTATATGAGAAAATCCAAGTGGTATATCATTAAAAATATTATCATGCAAAGGTTTTTACTTGAAAAGGCAACCTATCAACTTTCACATCAGAACTTTTTTTTTTTTCTATGGTGATGAGAAGAAGAATGATCACTGGATTTATAGTTTGGTTTGCGATAAAAAGGACTAACATGCTCATCATTATTACTAGAAAAACCATTTTTTAAATCATTCCCATCATCAACATGATTCTCTGATTCTCGTATCGTTCAAAAAAATTTACAAGTTGCTAGATTCACTTTCTCATTTCATCCATTTTAAGAGCACGATCAATTTCCCTCTTAAAATCTTATACATGAGGACCACCGAAAACTATGACTGTAAATCCAAACCTCTAATACCAACTCAAAACCAAGAAGATTGAAATAGGGTATTAAAAAGATCCCACATAAATGATAGTTTATACCCTCCACTCTAAGGCATAAAAAAGAGATATAAATGAAAATAACTTATCACTTAAATACAATAAAAATAATATTTCACCACTCACAAAGAGATACAAAACCAATTAGAGTACAAAAGATCAAGCAAATACTTTAGATTCAATTTCAATATCATATTGATTATATATGATTGAATGTTTAATATGTATTTGGATCAACCCTCTAGGTCTAGAAAATATCAATTACACACCGGCCCACACCCTATGTATGTATACTAATATATATGATTTTAACTTATTGAGAATGTAAATAGACAATGAAAAGAACTAAATTTATAATTTGCATAGTAAAACTAAAACAACGATGACAATGAATGTTCCTTGTTGAATCATGATTACACTGTTGAATGTTCATTGCGTGCCAAGTTTTGTTGTTATTTGACGAATTTCTTTTCTGATTATGATATTACGGACTTTAGACTCGTAGCCTTACGCTGACAAGATTTACCTCCGATTTAATTAGAAAAGTATAGGAGAATTGAAGAAGTCAGCACTCAGGACTCAAGACCAGGACAAAGAAATTAAGTTAAATGCATGTTAAATTAACTACTTGAACATTAAGGAAACCCGAGCACGCTTTCAGGACTCAAGACCAGGACAAAGAAATTAAGTTAAATGCATGTTAAATTAACTACTTGAACATTAAGGAAACCCGAGCACGCTTTCAATGTTAATGATCATCTGACTTTTTGGATCAAAAGTTGCCATTAGATTATACATTTATAGCATTTTGCGGTCAAAACTTCATTTAAGCTGGCTTGACTAGCTAGGGATGCATGAATGTTGAGCGTCGGGCATTAAAGTCTTACTAGGTTAATTTTTATATATGTTTTTTTAATATGTTAGATGCCCTCATTGTTTAGGAGTAGTTTGAAATTGTGGTTGGAATTGTTTTTTAGAGTGATTTTTATTTTGAAATGTATTAAAATAATATATTTTTTTTATTTTTTTAAAATAATTTTTGAAATCAGCGTATCATAACGATTTAAAATATAAAAAATTAATTTTTAAATTTTTTAAAAAAAAAACACGGGTTGACGAGCGTTTCCAATCAAACTCTTAATAAATAAATGATTAATCATAAAAACAATAGAAAGTGTAATTTGAGGGTTTGACAGAAGATATACTTATTGAGAGAAGATATAATACGATTTCATTATCAAATAATTAAGAAGCTATTCTAAAGTTTTCTATTTGTTACGTACTCCATCATTCAAGGTTTTCAATATTCCAATGGTATAAAATATTGTTCTTGCTTGGTCTATCAAAGAAATTAAATGAGGGGGGACTCGTTCATACTATATCATGATTTGATGCTAAAAAAAATTGATTTATCGTTCGGGACAGAACTAGCATTTTGCCTATGGCCCTCCATACTCTTGGAATTTCTTCGTTTCACCCTTTTAGTTTTATTCTATTTTTCGAGTCCCTTAACATTTTTCATGCTGCCGCCACTGTTTCCACTTAATTTCCACCTCGAATTTGTTCTCGTTTGTTTAAAAGAAAAGAATATGTATCACCATAAAGGCATAACAAGCTCTTTTGAAAAAAAAAAAAATTGGTTTACCATAATTCTAATGGAAACTCACTGCTCATAGTTTATTAATTCATCCCTTTACCAGAAAATGAATGAAAAAAAAAATTGTCATCATGCGCCAGACAAGATTTGAAAAAAAAAGGGACATATAATTCTAGTAAATATTATAGTTTCTAAAATTCTTTCTTAACTTTTCATTGGTAAATTATTTTTATTTTTTGAAGTAGTGTTTTTTAAAATTTTAAATTTTTTTAAATTATTATTTTTTATTTTTTTTAGATCGCTTTAATGTTTTATATTTAAAAATATTTTAAATTAATTTTTTAATTTTTTTAAATACTCCCTTCACCGAACTCCATCAGTATTGCCCCGGATAGTGAAGCATGAGGGGCTGCATGCTGCTGGGTTATTTGTCAACATATGGAGAAACCATGTTTGGTCCCTATAAATTTAGTACTATATCAGTTTGGTGCTTAGTTAAAAATTCACTATCACTCATTTAATTTCTGAAATATTGCATGAAGACCCTGCAAATTGAGCATTATTTCTGGCTCGCAATTATATGTTTAAATTTCTCTCCCCACCCCAATCTAGGTATACACTTTATCGCATTTTGGGTGTTCAGTGTTAATTCATTAACTTTTAAAAAATACGAAACATGGTTAAGGATGGTTATATGTGGTGTTTTATTTCCTGATCCTGCTAGAGAGGATAAGCTGATTTGGAAAGCAAATACTAATGGTGAGTTTTCAGTTCGGAGTGCTTAGGAATTATCCAGATGTAAGAATCCTAGAGTTAGTTGGCATAAATCAATCTGGGGTTCTTTCAAAATTCCCGGACACAATTTTGTTTCTTGGTTGGCTGTTCATAATAGCAAGATACGGCAAATTGCTCTGGGAAGGCAGGTTAATGCTCCCTGTGTGGCTGTGTGCTGTTTGGAAATGCTGATGAGGATCGTGACCATCTTTTTTTTGAGTATCCTTGCTCAAAGGCTATCTAGAGTTATGTCTTGCTGAGATCTGGATATCGCAGAAGTCCAGGGAGCTGGTCTTTCGATTAGAAGTGGGTTGTGGCAAATTTGCAAAGATACAATTTATGAACAAATCTTGGGACTTTTTAGTATGGAGTCAGGTCTATCACAAGTCCTACACATCACCAATCATAACAAGCAACTTCATCAAGAAATTCAAGTAAAAAAAATCTCAAAATAGGCAAATTCAAAAATAGTACACGACAGCAACGTTAACTAATTAATATAGTCCTAACCCATAACAGCCCAAACATCCTGACCATGGCGTGCTCTCCAATTCCAATGCTACCGTGAACACAATCGTATATAGATATTTGGAAGGGTTACTGGTCTCCATACCATGATACCACCGTTGATATCTTACTAAATCTTTAGTCGGGTATTTTTACTGCTTCCAGTGCAGATGCAAGAAGGATATGGACACTTTCTACTTTTACTTCGAACATAAAACAGAATATGAGAAATAAATTTGTATTTCAAGTGCAGTCGAGAATAAGTTCCCTTTGCCAAAAGATTCAAGAAAGTGGAAATTGACAACGTATACGAAGCTCCAAACACTACTATAAACAAAAAGGCCTGGCATGCAAACAGATGAGAGGCGAGTCATGAGCTGTGTGGTCTGAGGAGGTGAGGCCCTTCGTCCTAAAAGATTCGAATTTCAGACACAGGGAGAGATGCCCTTGAGATGGTCCATGGGGGTAGGTCACTCATAGCTGGAACTAGGGACTACATGCATGAAGAAAACAAAGAATCCTTTTCTTTTGCTTTCTTGACAGGAGAGAGGGGGATCTAAGGCTGAACTGTGTGGGATCAAATAAAGCGAAGATATTGCTATTATCATTTCCAACAAAGTAAATCATACTTCCATTGTCCTAAATTAGTTTTGATAGAAACATATTTATTTATTTCATCACCCTTCTTTGATCAAGGTTGCAGGGTGCGCGCGGGGAAAGAGAGGAGGGTAGCTCCTGCTAAGCTGTCTCTTGTTCTTAATTTGTGTTTTCTTTACACATGTATAGTTCTTCTGAAGTTCAATGGTTATACCAAGTATACTGATTATTTTCTTATCCCTTGTTTAACAGAAGATTTAACGTGTTTTGGGTATCCAATATAGAGTATATATAGGCAGATAGCTCCCATGTTTTTTCCATTTTAAACCCAAACATTCCAAATCTTTAATGATTTAGAACAAATTAATACAGGTATACCTGTTGTTTCCTTCTCCTAATTAATTTTCTAATTTTCTTTGATTGTTTTTTAACAATCTCTTGCTGCTGGGCTAGAAGACAATTGATCAGTTGGTCAAGGGGCTGATGTCGGAAGTACAGAGGGAAGAAAAGGACCCGCTTCCCCTGAAAACCTTTATCTTTTATCATACAAACAGTTCTGGCTAGGGAATCTAGGTTTGTCTGTTCGAGTATCCTATCCATGTTCTTCCCCTGAAAACCTTTATCTTTCTTCCATATCTTGCATCCTTTTATATATATATATATATATATATATAGACACACATATAACGCTAATTACTCCTCCTGATGTTGCTCAGAAATCAGAATACCGACACTACTGAGCATGGGAGACATCATTTAGAAAAGTTAAACCCGTCATATAAATTTTTTGAATCGTGTAAATATTTTTTTAATATTAATTCCGATGACAAAAAATCATTTAAAAAAGTCATTTGTATTTTAAAATTAATAAAACTATTTATTGATTATAACTGATTAATACAACTCCAATCAATTTTATTTTATTTTACATAAAAATATATTAAACAAATTTTTAACACTTTTAACCAATATATAAGAATAACTCTCCAACATATAAATGTCATTTTGGTTCTTCAATATAGCTCTTCTCTTGGAGAAAAATACAGAAAAATCCCTTTCTTTTAGCTTTCCATCTAGCAATCCATTGGAGATGCCTTACAATGTATACATTTAACTTGGACCATTAGTTTGAAACGAAATAATTCAAACCCAATAATCTAATAAATACAGGAACTCGTTGATGCTCGCATTATAGCAAACACTAGCTATTTAATATGTGATCCATTGCGGGTGAGATATTTGTTTTTCAAAAAAAAAATTCAACATGCAAGTTTTTTTTATATCTTTTTTTACGTAGGAATATTAAGTGCAAATAAAAAAAAACTTGTGTATATTTAATTAAACAAATAAAAAATCATTTATGTCAATAAATAAAAAAATATATCATTAAAAATAACTACTTATGTATTTAAAAAAGTCAAGAAATAGATGTAAATCAAGATATTTGATCTCGCAACATGAATTATTTGCCTAATTGTGTTCAATAACTTTATTTATTTATATCAACTTTTTTATTTAATTAAATGATATTAGTTAGAAATAGACACACATAAAATTGATTGAATAAAATCAAAAGAAAAAAATATCTCGCAATGTTGTACTTATTACAAATACTATTCAAAAATAAATTTTAATTATATAAAACATAAAAAAACTATAAATGAATTAGAATAATCTCTTAAAAAATTATACAGATACAAAATAATTAAAAAATAAACACTATTTAAAAAAAGCTAAATACAAAAAATAAGAAATCAGAGAGAATGGGTATTAATTAAATATAAATTATAAAATTATTTAAAATAAACATATAAACAAACATATTTTTTCAAAAAAAAATTAAAAAAAAAATGCCAGCATCATTGAGCCTGGCTTGTTCAATTAGTAAGGGCTTATGCGCGAGTCTGCAAAGGCAAGTCAGTGCGTAAGTTTTATATTTTAAAAAATACAATTAGAGCAGATGACATATTGTTTACCCTAATATTCTTTGAATTTTTTTTTTGATGACGTGTCGTTTATATTTTTCTAGATTTTTGTCACTATGTTGTAACTAAAAAAATAGGGTTTTTGTTTATTTTTTACTCAAAAACTTATTTTCAACTAATTTTTTAAATCAAAATACGTAGAAGAAAACCTAAACAAGTTGTGAAACCATAGATGGCATTAAATAACCAAAAGCACTTGGGAACTCGATGCCTCCATTTTGAAAAGAATCACAATTCTAGTTTTGGGAAAAATATAGTAGTGCTCGCAGGGTTAATATTTGAGATTAAAATTATTTAATACAGAAATGTCTAGCATTTCAAATTCCTTTTTTATAAAAAAATCTTAAATCTCTCCATATATATAAAATGCACCTAAAGTGGTAGTGGATGACTCCTTATATATCATAAAATGGAAATACAAAAAACAACTCTCTCTTGGGAAAAATTATATTATAAAGGGAAGATGCCGTTAACATACTTATTTTAACCTCGACGGTCCTTCAATACCTTTGTTATCTTAAAATCTTTTAATTTATTTCCTCTTCTGACCGTTAGATCTGGGAATTGATTATTAACATCGTTCAAGAAATCTTTTTTAGAGTCTGTTTGGCTCTGTGGTTTAACCTGTTTTTGATCAAATTTTAATTTTTTTTTTTATTAAAATTGAGTGTGATTTGTACTTTTTGGATCGTTTTGATGTGCTGATGTCAAAAATAATTTTTAAAAAATAAAAAAACATCATTAGCATGTATTTCAGCATGAAAAGCTATTTGAAAAACAACCACTACCACACTGCCAAACATGCTTTTAATCATAGCATCACAAACCCACATAAGGGATACATAAAATGGAAACCTCAAAAAGTGTAAAGAAGACCTCATAAAGAATTAAAAAAAAAAACCATATAAATTGTAAATAAAATTAAAACATATCACGTCTACAGTTCTTGATCCAGAATTATTAAAGAATACACATTAAATTAATTTGTACATTTTTTACCAACAGACACTGGGATTGAAAGATTCAACAAGAGATTACTACCCATATATTAATTATCTCGACCTTTAAATAATTAACTGCATCACTGCATTTAGTATTAAGGCCGTGTTTGTTTACTGAAAAATAATTTTTTTGTAAAGTGAATTATTTTTTGATATTTGATAGTGTAATGAAAAATAAGTTGGAAAATACTTTCCAGTGTTTGGTTATGTCATGGAAAATGAACTGGAAAATAATTTATTAATGTTTTATTTTCTAAAGTTTATTAAAATAATGAGGAACAAATCTTATAAATTAAAAAGTTGAATGAGGATGAAATTGAAAAAAATATAATTTCATAAATTATGTCAAATAAAATAAATAATAATCAAAATAATAAAAATCAAATCTAAAAAATAAAATAAAAATGAAAGATGAAGAAATTAAAATAATAATAATTAACATTTCATAAAATATTTCAAATAAAATAAGTAACAATCAAAAGAATGAGGACCAAATTTGATAGATAAAAAATTTCAATAAGAAAATGATAAGGAAAAATCAAATAACAATTATAAAAATGAGAACCAAAGTTAATATAAAAATTAAATTTTAAGAGATTAAATTGAAAAATAAATATTCAAAACAAAATATATATAGCAATCAAAAGTTTGAGGACCAAATTTGATATAATCAGCAAATAATATGACATTTCTAATTTTTTCACAACTTCCGGAAATTGTTTTCCGCCCAAATGTTTCAGGAAAACACTTTCCTGAAAACCAAGCTAAATTTTTCTTTGACTGGAAATTGTTTTTCGTTGACAACTTTTCTAATGGCAAACAAACAGAGGAAAGTTTGAAAAATGATTTCCCTGAAACCACTTTTCAAAAAACAAACATGGCCTAAATCAATCAAAATCCACACACACACATGTATGTTGTCACACGTGTGCGGCGTCGCGGCGATCATCCTCCACACTCAATATGTGGGTGTCTGGAAAATATGGAGAGATAAGGAATTCTTGTCTCTTATCAATGGAAAAAAATGGAATGGGAGTCGCCACCTAGTATTATGGTCATTAGGAACCCTAACTGGTCTCAGAGATCAGGTACGGAAACTGGTTGCGTAAAGGAAATATACTAGCACCCTAAATACACCCTACCTAAGGTAAGCTGCATTGTTTTATTTGTCTGATCAAAATCTAAGGTTTGGTCGCGTTTTCTAGTTGTTTGTCTTATCTGTCTAAGATTCAAGAAAAATCATCCTCAATAAGGAGGTTCTTATCTTAATGAGGTAAAACCTAACCGTTCTAGCGTCAAATAAAAAAAACTATATTTTTAATATCGAGAGTACGTTTTACGTATAAATTCATAATCCCGGATATTAAAAGAAAACAAAATAATTTTTTTGGATTTTTTTAAAATATTGGCCAAGTTCTCGTGACTTTAATAAACTGGTTATTAAAATCAAATTGCATGCTAAAATAATTTTTTTAAAAAAATTTATTTATTGTATGAAAATATAATATGAAAATTATTGGACGTGCTTATAAACCTCGTCCCTTCTAAAAAGTAGGTCAAGGATGTCCACTGCAGGAGAATATGTTTATTTTTTCGTGCAAAGAAATTTTGATTTCAACATACTTTTTTTAGTTTATAATTTCAAAAGATTTTGAGTTAAATCATATTTTTTTGATGACTTGTAAACCAAATTAACGATAAGGTTGTGATGGTAATTAAATTGGTAATCTACTCTAAATAATCTAAAAAAAAAAGCATCAGATCAAAATTTTTGGTAAACTCTATTTAATTTCCAGATTTCACTATATATCTCGTAAGAGAATTTCCAAGTTGGATTCAGAGAGCCGCAGGTGGCAGGCAAAAAGGACAAACGACAGTTGGGTTTGGAGGGCCGGGAATTATTTGCCGTCCCTCGCAGTGTGGTACTAAGCTCAAGGATCCGCAAACGCCCATTACATATACAGCAGAACCTGGATGCCATATTAAGCCTAAGGTCCGAAAAAGCCCATTACATAATGGGCCTAGATTGAATGTATCGGACTCTTGGGTTAGGTTAGAATCCAAATTCTAAAATCATACTGCATCTCATTTTCGTTTTTCTCGACTACCTTTTCGGTAATGGTAGATCATATCTCATAGGATAAAAAATTAGAGGATAAAATTAAAAAAAAACCTTCAATTCAAAAATAATGAGGATGGAAGTTATGTTTTAATTTTTTTAATGATTTAATCTTATTTAATTGTAAAAAAAAGAGATAAGTCCTGATAAAATATAAAAAAATTGACTATTCTATCAAACTCAGTTTTTTTTTGTTTTTTCTTCGGCAGAAATGAAATAATTAATAATCATTTAGTCATTTAATATTGAAATGCACTATATTTGTAAGTATTTCTTAAGAAAAAAAATGATGTTAAAAATATTTATTGAGTATTTTTTTATACATATAATATAATTTTTAATCACAAAAGACCCTTATAAATACCTTTCAATCTTTACAAATACACATTCATCAGAATTATATATTATTATTCTTAGTCATTTATAATATAGAGATTTATAGGGCACTGCAAACGTCTATTGAAACAGAAACAACCATTTATAAACGTAATTTAATATAAATTAAATTTATAATGTCTAGTGTAAAAGTATTAGATACAAAATTCTGTGTGGTGCAGAACCTGTGACAGACTGACAGTGTTCGATTTGTTACTGTTACAAACTGGTTTTCATGAATGATATTGGACATATTATGGTACTAAAGACTCAGGGAAAAAACAAATGACTGTTAAATAAACATTTTCATCGTTAAACTTTAGATCGAGCTTTAATGTGTCGATAATATAATATATTGAAATGTTTAGCTTCTTGATTTATTTCTGCAAGTACCTGTTTTTGTCAGATTTTTCCTACCTTTGCATTTCTTTGCAATTCAATGGAGATCCATTATGAAAATAACTATTAAATGTAGTAACAAGAATTTGTGCCTTCAAATATTCTTACCTTGTAGTAGCTCCATGCCTCCTGGCCTGAAGGGGCAGTATAGCATAGTGGACGATCACTGCAGAAAGCCACTCGAGCAAATTGATAGATAGAGGGATCCAGTAACAGGGCCAGTAGAAGTTGATAGGTAACAGGCAGAAGTCTTCTCCAGTTTCTCACTAGGATCAGTTTCAAATATCAGTATGAAGAGAGATTCAAAGCCACCCTCTGTTAGTGCTCTCGCTGTCAGGTTTACGTACCTTACCCCAAGCAGCTTCTGGAACAGACGGTCCTGCCTTCACTGCAATTTTAGATATAGATAATCAGCAAACATACTTGTACTTGAAATAAAGTTTGATGTTCAGTTCACCTTGATCATGCTCAAATACGATTGCTCACAATAAATTAGCTATATTTAGGATTTGTTGTATCAACTTACAGTGGTGCCAGATGTTACGAGCTATCGTCTCTGCCTTCTTGCCCCATTCATGGAAATTATGGATCACAGGTTCAAAGATTTTATGGCTTGACTTCTCTGATTTTTCTACAGCAGTATAAACCACGTAAGGATACTAATAGATTTGTTGGTACTCAACGGCAACCCATAAGGCAGCTTGCCGGTTGTCAGGGTGGACATTAGGTGCTGCTGGTGGTCCCATGATGTGGGTACCCAATTTCTTGGTTTCCTCATCCAATAATGGTGGTGGATGAAGCTGCGAACCCTCTGTGACAGTGGACGATGGGGGTGGTTCATGAAATTCTGCTCCTGTAGCTTTAGGAGCTGATAATGGTGGGACTGGTACTTCATGTTGCTGTGTCTGTTGAGACGTGCTTGTTATTCTGACCGGCTAGAACTGGATGGAAGGTAGATGTGGCAAGAGCAAAAACTAGCAGTGCGAGATTGAATTTTCCTTTGTAAAGGCTGATTGTTTTTATGGAGCTTATAGAGCGCTGTCTAAATATAGAGGTTCAAGGTTTGGGTGTCCTACAGCCTACACACACGTATTTCTTTGCATTGAAGAAAACAGATAAACCAGCCTTCTAGAGTGGAAACATCCTTAGCCTGTTAGCCACATGCTCTGTCGAGAAGGGCTATCTAGGTGAACAGGTGGCAATGCCAGAGAACTTTTTGGCCGCTTGACCGATTGAAATTATCAGGAGAAGAATCGAAGTTTATAGATAGACACCATTAATTAATTTAATAGCTTGGCTGTTTTTTGTTTAAATATCCGAATATGTTGCAGCAACCTTGATTTAATGGGTCCAGCCAAGGGACCTCGTAAACTGATCCTATTCTAATTTAACTATGCATTTGCGTGCTCTTAATTATCTGTCTTCGAAAGTTACCAATTCACCTGAATATCAGAATCCCGGCGTTTTGCTGAAAGAACTTTATTTTAGACAGTCCTATCTGAATATATTTAGGTTGAAGAGTCCATCACGTTTCTTAGACTATAAACTGTGCTCTAGCAATCAAATTACGACGGCTTTGGCTGCGTAAAAGTTTTCCTTTCAACAACAACAGTGCCAAATGCAGAGGGATTATCTCAACTTGCACAATAGATAAACCTTCTTAGATTTTCTTTGATCACGTCATGTTATTGTCCTTGACCATTTGATAACCCTTTGGATGAAATGGCAAGGCATTTCAACGAATTAATGTTAAAGATAAAATCACGGGGTTTTTTGGAATTCCAATTCTCGCAAATATTAACGTTCACAAAAAACTGAAATGAACCCATTATAGAATTGAAGCCCTAAAATGACAAGCCATCCGGGTCTCTCTGTTTTTTTTTCTTTAATGTTGACAGCATTTCATTCACAGAAACTCGAGTTTTGAGGAGTCTTTTAAGTATTTAGCCCGCTATCTCCGTTCATGATGCTGTTAAGGCTTTTGCAAATTAAGAAATGGAAAACGATGTTGAATGCGGTGGAGGGTGGGAAAAGTATATCAGAAAATATATCCAAATGCAACTCCGTTTTCAAAAATCTACATAACTACATAAACAACAATCAAAGAAAAGAATACATGAGAGAAAGATAAATGAATAACAACAGGAAAACCAAAAGAAAACTCCCTTCGGACAACAAACAATAAATCCACTAGAAACAGTGAAAATCAAAATTTTGAAGGGCATGAAGGATTCAACTCCAAATGCAATCATTGGCTAAGCAACAACTGGTTGAATTGCAATTCCTGCTTCCTTGAAACTTGACACGCTCTCTGATAGATTTTGGAAGGCTTTCTCGAAATTAACGAAACCCATAAACCAGAAGTCGTGCCCATCAGTGCTGACAATTTGAATGTACTTCCTTGATGGATTTTCCAGCATGGTCTCCGAGCTGACTGTGCTTATTTTATCTAAGGGTATCATAAGCTGCTCAAAATAAGTTATTATTGAATTCATTAGTACCATGATATACACGGATGGCTATAGCAAGATAGAAAATTTAGTTTGAGCTTTGATTGCCAAAGATATTTAGTTTTGTTTTGCTGTATCTCCGTGAACTACCCTTTTATATATGCACGATTTCTCTCAACTTGATCACCTTTTGTTTGCAATTTAACAGAGCTTAACTATATATACAATAATAGCTTTGAATGTAGTAAAATCTATCCGACTTGGTTTCTAGCGATGTATTTACCTTGTAGTAGCTCCAGGCCTCCTCCCCTGAAGGAGCAGTATGGCACAGAGGACGGTCGCTGCAGAACGCGACTCGAGCAGTTGATAGATAGAGCGTCCCGGCAACAGGGCCAGTAGATGTTGAGAGGTAACAAGCAAAAGTCTTCTTAAGCTTCTCATTAGGATCAGTTTCAAATATATGCTTGAAGAGAGACTCAAAGCCACCCTCTGTGATTGCTTTCGCCGTCATGTTTACCTTACCCCAGGCAGCTTTTGGCACAGATGGCCCTGTGCTAACTGCATTAAAGTGTTTGTGCAGGTGCGTGTTAAAACAGATCAGAAATAAGATTGGAAGATACACTTGAACTAAATTTGTTGTCCGTTTTGATGCCAGAAAATCGCTACTCTATCATGGTCACAGTCACAGTGATGATGAATTAGCTAAATTTAATATTTCATGGTTTGTTAACATCAACTTACGATTGTGCCACATGTTACGGGCTACGGTCTCTGCCTTCTTGCCCCATTCCTGAAACTTATGGATCACAGGTTCAAAAGATTTCTGGGTTGTCATTTCTGATTTGTCAATGGGAGTATAAACCAGGTATGGGTGCTCGGGGATTTGCTGGTGCTCACTGGCATTCCATAAGGCAGCCTGTTGGTTGTCAGGGTGGACGTTAGGAGCTGCTGCTGGTCCCATGATGTGGGTGCCCCATTTCTTGGGATTCTCATCCGATGCTGGTGAGTGATCATTAGGGTGGGATTCCTCCGTGACAGTGGCAGATGAGGTTGGTTCATGGAATTCTGCCTCTTGATCAGCCTTAGGTGGTGGTGGAGGTACTTGCTGGGTTTCTGCCTCTTGAGGAGTGCCTGTCATCTTTACTGAATGGAAGGTAAATGTGGGAAAACAGAAAAAGCGGCAGTTCAAGATTGGTTATCTGATTCAGCGAGAACTCTTTGGAAGATTTGATGGTTTGGTTGGTGCTCATAAACTTTTGATTTATAGAAGTTCAATTCATGGGTTATCCATATTATTATATAATTTTGCAGACACGGTTTCGTTTTCTTTGCAATGAAGAAAGATGAAAGATCAACCTTCTAGATTAGCAAGAATGTGTTCAGCCTCTTTAGCCAGCCATATAAAGTATGCTCTTTCTAGATATTTTGAAAACGGGTGCCATTGTCAAAGCTCCGCTTGATATTATCACGGATAGAAAAGAAGGTTTGTCTGCTTTGCATCAACGAAGTAACAAAATATCTAAAAAAATATTAATTTATCGCTTGTCGACCGATTCATCATCACGGTAAGAAAGGAAGGTTTGGCTGCTTTGCTTTGAAATACCCAAACATGTCATCAGGCGAAAGCAACATCTCTCTCTTTTTTTTTAATGAACAGGAACCTAAGGTATTGATTAACATTGAAATATGTATTTTTTTTTATGTAATTTTTATTTAAAAATCTATTAAAATACTTTAATGTTTTTTTTTTCATGAAAAGAAATTTAATAACACCAAAATCGATATTTTTAATGGTAGAAATGTAGTTAATCAATAATTTTCTCTTTTTTATTTTATTTTTTTATGACTATTTTTCTGATTTCAAAGTTTATGAATTGGAAGGTAAAATAAATGAATTTTAGTAAAGAAATGTGAAACCCACAAAAAAAAAAAAAAACCAAAAAGGTAAAACTTAAAATTATTGGGATCAAACTATAATTCCCCATGCCAAACTGGAAAGGGGTTGCATTTGTTTGGTTGTGTCAATGTTGGTTCCTGTTGTTTTAATTTTCTAAGATTGATAAAATCAAATCATATTTTGCAACATTATGGAGGAAACCTCAAAAAAGCCCTCAGCCTATAGGGCTAATCTTGGTTAGGTCTAAATATATTTTTCATCTAGATTAAATCCTCTGTGTATTAATGAATTCTCAATCAAATCATTATGCTAATTTAGGTTAATGTAATGGTTAAGTAATCATGGGATAACGAGAATAAATTATACTAATAAATACAAGAGTTTTTTGTGTGTGTGTGTGTCTATATATATATATATATATATATATATATATAAAGTTTGGTCTACATGTGAGATTCACGTGATTCAAAAGTAAAAATCTTAAAAAATTTGCTTGTTTTTGTAAATAAAAAAATTAAAAAAAAATCACACCATCCTCGAGTGTTACTTAATATCATTAATGAAGGATTTGATTGAGACTTCATTCTTACATTTCGGATTTAATTATTGTGAATCTAATCTAAACTCGCTTCAAAATTTGGGGATTTTTAGAAGGTTTGCCTAACAAAAAAAAAATTGAAGCCAACCCGATAAATAATTACCCAATATAAATGAAAGAATATTTTTTTATATTTACTTTACTTGATGTATAATGAACATAATATAAATATTATAAAGTATAACCCAAACTTGCATTAACTTAACTTGAAATATATATTTATATTATATTGATATATTTTTAGAATATTTAGATTTTTTTAATATTATATATATCCAAAATAAATAATCATTTGCTATTCATTATCTATTAAAAAATATATAGATATTTATATCTAACTCATCTTATCCATATCCAAAATAAATAATTATAAACTATAGATTATCTATTAAAAAGAAACATCCATATCCATGTCTAACTCGTTGAATCTCGAATATTCATTAGTATTATTTTTTTTATTTAAGTAGTTATCATATTACGTGTTCTGCACATGATTAGCATTGGTTGTCAGGGTGGACATTAGGTGCTGGCGGTGGTCCCATGACGTGGCTGCCCCATTTCTTGGTTTCCTCATCCGATATTGGTGGTGGTTGAAGCGGCGACCCCTCTGTGACAGTGGACGATGAGGGTGGCTCATGAAACTCTGCTCCTGTAGCTTTTGGGAGCTGATAATGCTGGGACTGGTACATCATGTTGCTGGGCCTGTTGAGGTGAGCTGTCATTTTGACCGACTAGAACTGAATGGAAGGTAGATGTGGCAAGAGCAAAAACTAGCCGTGCAATATTGAATTTTCCTCACCAAAGTCTTTCGTGAGTTTTGATTGTTTTTATAGCTGAGATTTTTGAGAAATATAGATAAAACTCTAAAAAGTTTGGGATTTAATAATTTTCAATAAAAAGAATAAGTTAAACATCCCTATTTTCAGTCTTAATTTGGGAAAATTGATAGTTACATGAATTCAACTAGCATTATAATTCATATATTAAGCAAATCCTTGTAAATCTTAACAATTAAAAAAATATTATAATAAAAATATTTATATCATATAATTAAAAAGAAAAATAGTGTCTCTTGTCATTCCCTACTACTTACAAAAAATACTCATCTTCTAGTTAAATATTAGAAATTGAACTTATTCTTAAAGGATTGAAACTGTATTTTAGCTCCCTCCCTCCTTGACCATGCTATCTTCAAGATAATGAGTCAACTTATAAATTTTAAAATTAGATACTTTTGTATCGAATTCTTTTTTTTATACTCTCATATCCATCAGCTTATAAATTAATTAACTTTGAGCGTAGTCTTTGGTAAGGAATAATTTTATGGATTTATCAGAGTTTCTACTTCTTGCACGAATTTTTCAATGTTCTGAATTATGATTTCAATTCCACAATCCTTCTTTTTATAAAGAGCATTGTATTGTAGTTAATGATGCTATTTCTTTTTTTAATTGTCTAACTCAAAGTATTCTTGTTTTTTAAATAGTGTTTGATTATTATCTCAGAATAGAAAAGATAAAGATAATAAAAACAAGATAAAAAAACACAAGATAAAAAAAATAAAGATAAAATTTTATTTGATAATAATGATTCCAATACTAAACAAATCCTTGTAAATTTTTAAAATTAAATAAATGTTATAATAAAAATAATTATATCATAATTTAAAAAATAATATCCCACCATCAGTTTAAATATCCAATATGCTATCAGCAACCTTAATTTAATGGATCATGTCAAAAAGACCTCATAAACTGATCCTATTCTAATTTAACTATGCATTTGCGTACGGAGGCTCTGGGGAAGTTGGAATAGGAGAGCACTCATCTTAGGGTGGGCTTACTACTTAGATGCTTTCAGCAGTTATTCGCTCCGCACTTGGCTACCCAGCATTTACCATGGGCACAATAACTGGTACACCAGAGGTGTGTCCTTCCTGGTCCTCTCATACTAGGAAAAGGTCCTCTCAATGCTCTAACGCCCATATCAGATATGAACCGAACTGTTTCACGATGTTCTGAACCCAGCTCATGTACCACTCTTAATTATCTGTCTTCGAAAGTTACCATTTCACCTCCAGTAGGAGTTCTTGTCGCAACCCTAGCTTCTAAGCAATAGGTTGATTTGTGTATTGCTAAAACTCAAGCTGATTAATTAGTATTAATACTAATTACGGGCTTGAGGAAGCAATTGTCTATTTTCTCTACAATTGATTTGTCATATCCTTTGCCGACATAGTGCCCGATCGGTTGATTTGTGGTGGCAACCTGCATCTCCGCTATTAATTCACTTTCCGCGGTGGGGATGGATTCTCTGCTCTTGGCATTTGCTGAAAAAACTTAATTTTAGACAGTCCTCCAGTGCTCTAGCAATCAAATTACGACGGTTTTGGCTGCGTAAAAGTTTTCCTTTCAACGACACTGCCGACTGCAGAGGGATTATCTCAACTTGCACATTGGATAAACCTTCTTAGATTTTCTTTGATCACGTCATGTTATTTTGAATATTTTCGTTGACCATTTGAAATTATTTGGATGAAATGGAAAGACAATACTACGAATTAATGTTAAGATCAAATCACGGCGTTTTTTGGAATTCCAATTCTTGCAAATATTAACGTTCACAAAAAAATCTGAAATGAACCCATTATAGAGAATTGAAGCCCTAAACTGACAAGCCATCCGGGTCACTTTTTCAAAAAATTTTTTAATGTTGACAGCATTTCATTCATAGAAACTCGAATTTTGAGGAGTCTTTAAGTATTTAGCCCGCTATACTGTTCACAATGCTGTTGAGGCTTTTCCAAATTAAGAATGCGGTGGGAGGGTGGAGAAAGTATATCAGAAAATATATCCAAGTGCAACTCCGTTTTCAAAAATCTACATAACTACATAAACAACAATCAAAGAAAAGAATACATGATAGAAGAGGATAAATGAATGACATCAGGAAAACCAAAAGAAAACTCCCTTCAGACAACAAACAATAAATCCACTAGAAACAGTGAAAATCAAAATTTTGAAGGGCATGAAGGATTCAACTCCAAATGCAATCATTGGCTAAGCAACAACTGGTTGAATTGCAATTCCTGCTTCCTTGAAACTTGACACGCTCTCTGATAGATTTTGCAAGGCTTTCTCGAAATTAACGAAACCCATAAACCAGAAGTCGTGCCCATCGGTGGTGACAATTTGAATGAAATTCCTTGATGGATTTTCCAGCATGGTCTCCGAGCTGGCTGTGCTTATTTTTCCCAAGGGTATCATAACCTGCTCAAAATAAATTATTATTGAATTCATTAGTACCATGATATACACGGATGGCTATAGCAAGATAGAAAACTTAGTTTGAGTTTTATTGCCAAAGAGATTTATTTTTGTTTCGCTGTATCTCCGTGAACTACCCTTTTATATATGCACGATTTCTCTCAACTTGATCACCTTTTGTTTCCAATTTAACAGAGCTTAACTATATATATAATAATAGCTTTGAATGTAGTAAAATCTATCCGACTTGCTGTCTAGCGATGTATTTACCTTGTAGTAGCTCCACGCCTCCTCTCCAGAAGGAGCAGTATGGCACAGAGGACGGTCGCTGCAGAACGCGACTCGAGCAGTTGATAGATAGAGCGTCCCGGCAACAGGGCCAGTAGATGTTGAGAGGTAACAAGCAAAACTCTTCTTCAGCTTCTCATTAGGATCGGTTTCAAATATATGCTTGAAGAGAGACTCAAAGCCACCCTCTGTGATTGCTTTCACCGTCAGGTTTACCTTACCCCAGGCAGCTTGTGGCACAGATGGCCCTGTGCTAACTGCATTAAAGTGTATGTGCAGGTGCGTGTTAAAACAGATCAGAAATAAGATTTGAAGATACACTTGAACTAAATTTGTTGTCCGTTTTGATGCCAGAAAATCGCTACTCTATCATCGTCACAGTCACAGTGATGATCAATTAGCTAAATTTAATATTTCATGGTTTGTGAACATCAACTTACGATTGTGCCAGATGTTACGGGCTACGGTCTCTGCCATCTTGCCCCATTCCTGAAACTTATGGATCACAGGTTCAAAAGATTTCTGGGTTGTCATTTCTGATTTGTCAATGGGAGTATAAACCAGGTATGGGTGCTCGGGGATTTGCTGGTGCTCACTGGCATTCCATAAGGCAGCCTGTTGGTTGTCAGGGTGGACGTTAGGTGCTGCTGGAGGTCCCATGATGTGGGTGCCCCATTTCTTGGTTTTCTCATCCGATGCTGGTGGGTGATCATTAGGGTGGGATTCCTCCGTGACAGTGGCAGATGATACTTGTTGGGTTTCTGTCTCTTGAGGAGTGCCTGTCATCTTTACTGAATGGAAGGTAAATGTGGGAAAACAGAAAAAGCGGCAGTTCAAGATTGGTTATCTGATTCAGCGAGAACTCTTTGGAAGATTTGATGGTTTGGTTGGTGCTAATAAACTTTTGATTTATAGAAGTTCAATTCATGGGTTATCCATATTATTATATAATTTTGCAGAAACGGTTTCGTTTTCTTTGCAATGAAGAAAGATGAAAGATCAACCTTCTAGATTAGCAAGAATGTGTTCAGCCTCTTAGCCAGCCATATAAATCATGCTCTTTCTAGATATTTTGAAAAGGGGTGCCAATGTCAAAGCACCGCTTGATATTGTCACGGATAGAAAAGAAGGTTTGTCTGCTTTGAATCAACAAATTAACATGAATGGAAAATATCTAAAAAATACTAGTTTAATATTTTGAATTATGCTCTTCCCAGATGTAGGATATTTTGAAGATGGATGACAATGTAGGATATTTCTAGATTAGCAAAAAAAGCTATATCTAGTTGCATGTTCTTAATATTTTTATAGTAAAAAAATTAAATTGAGCAGATTCTGAA
>Ga0325411_1001645_pt1 | contig 24995 bp, 13 predicted proteins | sample PopdelMetagenome_13_FD_206181 | JGI IMG/M metagenome (GOLD analysis project Ga0325411, IMG submission 206181) | Populus deltoides microbial communities from Bellville, Georgia, United States - Xylem-PdIQD-R4 | ecosystem: Host-associated > Plants > Phyllosphere > Stem > Wood/Secondary xylem... | reverse complement strand
ATAGGAAGACTTGCCATGAAGAATAGGAGTAGGTAGCCTATTAACAAGAAAAATTATTGTGGTGAAGGTAGTCTAAAATTTTGATGGAATAAAAGCATGAGCTGTAATATTCCAGTTAACAAAACAACATATCAAACATAATGACATAAAAATAGCATGGTAATATTGTTTGATTTTCGAATTTATATAGAGGTTGATGAAATTTTTACCGAAATTTAAAGAGAATTTCCCCTATAATTTAGCATACCAAGTTATCGACAATTGCCTACCTTTCAAGGCTTTTATAACCACATAGGTTCTTCATCTCAATTTTCTTTTCATATTATCCCACCCTCAGAAACATTCTCAACGTTACATAGACCATTCATCTTTCAGTATTAATATTATATACATTCTTAATAGTATAATTCGAAACATATGTTAGATCAAATGAAAGAATTATTAAACCAATCATGCATGAAAATCCTAAGACGTACATGTACGTCATGATGATATTGTTAGGTTTCCCTCTTTTTTTTTTCATCCCTCACTTATTCATGCCTTTTAGATCTAGTCCTCTCTTCTTTGTTTTTCCTATCTTAGGTCCCAATTTCTCTTTATTCACTTATGTATTTTCACATTTCAAGTTAGGAGTTTTTTTTTTTTTATCTTACCAATAGTTCTTCTTTATTTACTTAATCTCATGCATTGATATTTAACGGGTTTATATGAGCAATTAAAATGAGACATGTCTCAATAATATGATGATGTTCAACTAAACCATTTTGTTCAGGAGTTTCAAGACAATATAATTGATAGAATCCCTATTGAAGTAAAATAGTATTTTAAAGTTGTATTAATAAATTCACCTCCCTCGTTGTTATGAAAAATTTTCACTTGAGTTTGAAATTGGGTTTCGAACATTCTGAAAATTCAAGAAGAATAAGAATGACATTTGATTTATGATTCATGGGAAAAAGCCATATGTAGCAAGATAATTCATCTACAATAATCAAATAAAACTAAAAATCATCATAAGAAGTTATGGGAGCTGGTCCCCAAACATTCATACAAAGAGTATGTAACAATGTTTCAACATATGTAATTCTGGATGTGATATGATTCGGACAATGAAAAAACAATTAGATTCGGATTCTGATGTAAAATACGCAACTATTCAGTTTCACAGAAACAATCATAATTCCCAATTCGACTGTTGGATTGAGCTGAACTTTTACGTTGAGTCTCTTAACATGTTTTCCTATCTGAGATAAAATTTCAGGTCAATCAGAGTTTGGGAAGGCATCTCAATACTGGTCAACATAGGGTGTATGAATTTGTTATTTACTTCTCTTTGACTTGTGGACTTCCTATTTGGCTAAGATTCTTTTCCTACAAAGATGTGGCAGCTGGTTTTAGGAATTTTCTAGTCTTGTAAGGATATTTAATGGGCAACAACATAGTTTTCATATGTAGTATGCACTCCATATTAATGTGAAATCCTTATGGTGTATGGAAATAATTATTCTATCCTTATTATAGTAGGAATCTATCATTAAATAAGATTTCAAGTCAACTAAGAATACTTTGCAAACAAGGAAACTAAAAAGGAGGCAACTTCAGATTTGATTCGCTTAGCTTATATGAGACTTATAAAGGGCAACAAACCTGATCCTATTATATTTAGGATATTAAATTCGGATTTATTGTTGTTATTATTATTTTCTTCTTAGTTTAGGGTTTTTTATATTATTTACGTTTAATTGTAAGCGAGCATCATATAAGTCCACATAAAGGGGTCTATTAGGGTTTGTTTCAGTATAGAGTCAGTATAAATAAAGGCATAACCAGACATGTAAGGTTAGACAATTCAGATTAATAAAACTTCTTGTTTACTGCACTTGTTGTGTGTTGTTAGGATAATCTCCCTTCCTTCATTTTCTAAAGAACTGAAAAATGACTCACCGAAGAACAGCTAACTTCGTGGCGTCATTCTTATACTTCTTGTTCGCAAATCAATATTTGTTAGGTGAGGGTTTCCGTTTCCAATAGTATTGGTGCCTAGGTACAAGTTATCTTTGTGCCACGCTCCTATCAAACCTGATTTACTTGGCTTTCCAAGAATTTAGTGTCTTTGTGTGTGGGTTGCTTGACCGCATAATCACGAGGTTCGCTTTATTTGGTATTAGAGCTTGGCTTCATTAATCAGGTTTTATCCTTTTATTTCTTGTATTTTTGTTTTTACCTTCCGCGATAATTTTTCTTTGTGTTGTTTTTGTTTCGGGTCTAATCTTGTTTCAAATCAGTTTCAGTCAGATTGTCTTCTTCCTATATTATTCTTGATTAGTTATGTTGAATTAAGTCTTTTGGGATTAAAAAAAAGGGTTCATATTATTCTTTCTTTCCAAAATTTCTTTTTAGAGTAAAAAAATAATCAGAAAATGTTATTTAGGATAAAGGGATATGTTTCGTTTCTGTTTTGCATTCACTTATCATACCATATTGTAATTGTGTCAAAATTGATATTCTGGTTATTAAAGGTGAAATCAAATAATATATCAAGTTTCAACTCATTTGTACATCGTTTGGTTTAGATTCCAAATTCAGGTTTTAAAAGGGCTGATTCACGTCAGTTTCCTTTCCATATATTAAATCAATTCAGCATTAAATCTAACTTGATATTTTGGTTTTTTAGCATGAATTCGCTCTAAATTTCAAATTTCATACCATTTGAAAGTCATTTGGTTTAGGGTCCTTTTTGGGCCTAAAGAGGTTTGTTACGTTCGTCAATTGAAAGTCCATGTAATTTTGGGTCAGTTTTCAATCCTCAATTTTTTTTCACTTTCTTTACTGTCATTAGCTTTCATTTTAGGTTTTAATATAAAAAAAATGCAAATGGAGTATTGTAATCAGGATTTCATGAATTCTAATGAGGTATTATGGCAAAAGAAGAAGAAGATTCAAAAGAAGAGGTGGTATCAAAAGGAGAGAAATAAAGATATTAATGTTCTAAAAAAAGTAATCAAAAGTCTATCTCGTATTCTAGAGAAGATACAACAAGAACTTGATGTGTTAATGGTATTAGTCGATGCCCAGCAAACTTCAGAAAGAGAGGAGCAAAAACACTGCAATGATGATAGACGAAAGAGAACGGTTGTTACCTTCCTCCAAAGTTGTTGGTGACGATTGTTGGCAAAAAAAGAACTTTAAAGACTTAAAAAAAAAGGCTACAACTTTGTCCATTATCCCTGTTAATGATTTGAGGATGATTCATCTAGAAGAGAGATGGAATGATATGATCCGGGCAACAAAAAAACAATCTGATTCGGATTCTGATGTAAAATGCGCAATTGTCCAATTTCACAACAACAATCATAGATTCCAATTCGACTGTTGGATCGAGCTGAAATTTAACATGGGGTCTCCTGACATGTTTTCTTACCTTGGGTTAAACTTTTAGATCAGGCAGAGTTTAGGAAGGCATCACAATATTAGTCAAAAGAGGCTATACAAATTTTGTTATTTACTTCCTTTTAACTTGTGGACTTCTTATTTGGCTAGGATTCTTTTCCTACAAGGATGTGGCAGCTAGTTTTGGAAATTTTCTAGTCTTGCAAGGATATTTAATGGGCAAGAACATAGTTTCCATGTGTGGTATAGACTTCATATTAATGTGAAATCCTTATGGTGTATGAAAACAATTATTCTATTCTTATTATAATAGGAATCTATCATTAAATAAGTATTCAAGTCAGCTAAGAATACTTTGCAAACAAGGAAACTAAATAGGAGGCAACTTCTGATTTGATTCTCCTAACTTATATGAGACTTCTAAAGGGCAGCAAATCTGATCGTATTATATTTAGGATATTAAATTCGGATTTATTATTGTTATTATTATTTTCTTCTTAGTTTAGGGTTTATTTATATTATTTGGGTTTAATTGTAAGTGAGCATCATATAAGTCCATATAAGGGGTCTACTAGGGTTTGTTTCAGTATAGAGTCAGTATAAATAAATGCATAACCAAACATGTAAGGTTAGACAATTTATATTAATAAAACTTTTTATTTGCCGCATTTGTTATGTGTTTGTGGGATAATCTTCCTTCCTTGGTTCTCTAAAGAACTAAAAAATAACTTATCGAAGAACAGCTGACTTCGTGGCGTTATCCTTATACTTCTCATTCACGAATCAATATTTTTTGAGTGGGGGTTTCCGTTTCCAATAGTGTTTGTGCCAAGGTACAAGTTATCTTTATGTCACACTCCTATCAAACCTGATTTACTTGGCTTTCCAGGAATTTGATGTCTTTGCGTGTGGGATGCATGCCTGCGTGATCAAGAGGTTTGCATCAAGATGCAAAAGGAAATTTCTTTAATTTCCCAATAATTCAACTTTGATAAAATGTAACTTGTTTATTTAAGGTAGGCAAACAAATAAGTAACAATTGCAGAATTCTAGAATTGGGATGGCCCAAATGTGCATACCAGATGGTGCTGGAAACCTTTGTAGCTTGGAATGCAACAAGATTGGAATTTGTTGGGATTAAACATAATGAATGCTTGGAATGCAATAAGATTAGAATTTGTTGGGATGTCATATAGTGGTTACAGTCTAGATCAACAAAACCTTTAAATATCTCTCATTTGGTCTTCAGGTCCTTTATAAGAAAACCTCATGGATAAAACACAAAGTAGCAATTATAATCAGTAGTAAATAAAAAACAGAGAGTAGTCTCTTTTTAAGTGTTGGAACAATAAATGCTGAGTGAAATATGAAAACTTGAAAATTACCAATAATTGAAATAGGAAGATCAAGACCATTCCCAACCATCATAGAATATGTTCCCGAGTATTGTTTTATACCTTTAGCATCAGTAGAAGTAGGAGTCTCGTTTTGATTTGCTCCCGTATTTGGGTACCAAACATCATCTGAAATGTCTCTAGTTTGGGCAGCAAGAAAGGCTTGATAACTTTCAGCTTCTTCATCACTAGCCCAACAATTATCAGCTTTGTGATTAGGTCCACCACAGAGAAAACATGTTATACACCTATGACGTGCAAGAGGCTTGCCATTGCCACGAGAAAGATGTTGTTGAGGACATCCAATAATGATGCGACCTTGATACCTACCACCTCCATGATTTGTCTTATACTTTTGATAATTATTTTGATAACGCCCACAAAAGGAGTTCCATGCATTACGATGTGGAGATGTGATAGTTTTATTGGTATAGAAAGAAATAGTGGAATGTCTTCATGTTTGAAGTTGAAGATCAAATTCCTTTAGCTTACTGATTATAGCTTTAATGAAGGGAAAATTATCTCTTGCATTGATAACAACCGTAATTGGACCAAATTTAGATTCTAATCCTCTAAGCAAACAGATGATAAAATCATCATCTTTCTTCCATCGGTTTGCCAGTACCACGAAGTACAAGAGCCAAAGATGTTGTCTTGGGAAGGTAATCTTCCATTGAAGCAACACTTTTTATGAGAGATTGAAGTTCACTTTTTATTTGTTGAGCATGATCCCTTATATGTCAACCATACAACATTTCCAACACCTCTCAGGCTTCATGGGAGGTCTCATTGTAGATCACCTAAGATAGAGAAGCATCGGACAATGAACAATTGATCCAGTTAAGGATTAGTTGATCAATACGTAACTATTTGATTGGAGCTGGGTTTTGGATTATAGTATAATCAGTGGTAGTAACAGTTATGGCTGGACGAGGAGAGTCATTCGTGACATAGCTTAGAAGCCAATTCCACGTAAAACACGAACAATCAGCGATTTTCATAAGAGATAATTTGTTGAGGCTAGTTTAATTGAAATGTCGGGTAGATGAGTTTTGAAAGAGAACGAATCAGACATGGTTCACTCATCCACAAGAGTAGTTTGAGAAGGAATAAAGAAAGACATATTTAAGAAAGGTCCTCTTGAACCAAGCTCTGCTACCATGTAAGATTGAGTGAAAACTTGCCTTCCATATACATGGCTTGTATTTCATTTATATAGAGATTACATAATATGAAAACAATGGCGTGTACAAAAAATACAGCTTTGAGAGTCTTATTTACAATAAAGTATGTTTAAAATAGAATAGGAGTGGAAAACTGTTAGAGAAGTGATATCAGAAGAGGATCATAATATTTAAGAGAGATGGACTAAACATTTTTTTTACCATGGAAGAAGTTGGGTTAAACTTGTTTATAGAAAACATTTTCTTGTGACGGGGTTATAGTTGAAATTTTGGGTTGCCAAGAGAAATGTTTTTATATTACTATATTTACCTCCTTTTTTTCCCCTGATGAGAGGGCATGAGAGGTTTTTCTCTGGTCATGATATTCATTTTCAAACATAAAATGCTTTTTTTAAAGAATAAGACAAATCAAAAATAGGATAATCATATGATGACAAGGATATTTAACATAAACAGATGGACAACTTTAAGTAAAAAAAAATGAACTATATAGTGTGCAACAGTTTTAGCTAATTTCCATTGCCCTATCGATTTAATCAGTCTTTGAGCTATTATGTTATAAGAGAACAGTTTCAAAATAGAGGGCTTGGTAAAGGAGAACAAGAGGCTAAGGAATGAAAAGCAGTTGATACAATTCATAACAAAATGAGAAAGATGAGATTGAACAAGCTACAAAATCACAAAAACTCAAAGCTAATATTTATTACCTTGCTTTTTATGTGCTTGAGCACTTCATTAAGATCTTCATCTTCATCGTCCTTTCTTTTATGAGATTATAAAACGAAAAAAGCTTGAACATATTGGCAATACATTGAGCATTCAAATAATACATTAGAGCATACACAGAAAATGCAAGTTCAAAACCACTAGCAACAACAAAATTACATTTTTTTTTTCAATTGCTAATGACAATATGTCATTTAAAATCTGAATGGTGATATGAATTATTGTGCAAATCAAAAGTTGACTAATTTACCATTAATGCCAAACAACTTACAAGAGTAAGGCTTGTCCATAAATTTCACCACTTTTTATCATTTGCAACATGTTCAAGCAGCGGTTGCAAGCCAGTAATAAAACCCAACCTTTTCATGGCTTTTTTTTTTGAAGTGATTAGAGCAAGAATCATGATGCCCACTTTCATCCTTCTTCCCCTTCTCCTCGTCTTTACTTCGTTCTTTTATCTTTATGATGGTATGCTCTTTATCCTTCTCCTTATATCTTTGTGTTTTTTATGCTTCATATCCTTTCCTTGGATTCACTTTTCCATTTCCCAACTATGGCAGGAGTCCCCTTTTCGGCCTAAGGAAGATAAAGGAAATAATAATAGTAATAATAATAATAATTCATTGTGACACTAAACAAAAGATTACTCATTGCCAAAATGTGTTGGTGTTAAGAATCGACGCTATTCCCATAGCTTGAATTTTGACGAAATAGATAAACCAATAAAATTCAAGGCAAAATAAATCCTTATAGAAGGCACGTCTAAGAGAGTGGTTTCCTTTAGTAGGAAGGCCTCTCTAAGCACATTTAGGTCAAATGTCTACATGCATGCGTTACTATCTCTGGAACAAGAGGTATTCTGGATAAGATGATCCAATTGTATCCCTTCTTTGTTGGGGATTCTCCAGAATCTCCTCATGATTCTTAGCCCATAATTGTAGGAATGTAATAAATTGTATTTATGTTATGATTCTTTCCTTCTTGATAGTCTAACTATATATGTATACATTCCCTATATAAATAAAACATAATCTCCACCTCAAAGTGTGGTGGTTTCTCAAAACATTTACATGGTATCAAAGCCATTCTAGGTTAAACTCTAAAACTCTTCCCCCCTTCTTCCTTAGGGTAGAGCCCCTCTCCTTCAATACCATGGTTCACATGGTCACCATTAAGCTCTCAGCCATAAATGTTTTGCTCTAGAAATGCCAGCTCATTCCTTTTCTTCAATGCCAAGGTTGCATTGGTTTCATTAATGATTAACAACCGTCTGAAACTTTAACCACCACAGACAATAATTCTACTACTAGCATCGAGTTCCTTGAATGGAAACTCAAAAATCAATGAATATTAAGTTTGCTATTGTCATCTCTCATAGAAAAAGCCATGACAACCGTTGTTGGCCTTGTAACCTCTCGGGATGTCTGGGTTGCTCTTGAACATGTATTCATCCATAGATCTAAAACTCGAGAGATTCGCCTAAACAATGAACTTCAACTCATGAAGAAAGCAAACTGCTCCATTGCTGACTTTATCCGTGCATTCAAAGGCCTTTGTGATCAATTAATGGCTATTGGATGACTAGTCGATAAATCTCATTAGTTTCTTTGTGCACTTGGCATTAAGTTTGTTGCCTTCTCCTCCATACTGATGGCTCATACACCTCTTCCTTCATTTCGCGTTTTGATCCTTCTGGTTAAAAGTTTTGATTTGTTTAAAAAATCACTTAAAACTCACACTCTTCTACAACGTTCACAACAACAATGAATAGAGGACACTTTTATTGCACAAGAAATCATCACAACAGAGATGGCTCACATGGCAGCATAAGTGGCCCCTCCTCTAGCAACTACGATGGTCATTCATTTGGGAATTATTGATCTCATCGTTCTTATAACCCACGTTGTAAAATCTGTAAAACAGAGGACCACACTACTGATCGATGTCAGAACCGATATGATCGTGTGGAGCCATTAGCACACATTGCTGAAACCTTTTCGAGCTCCACCTCAGATTGGTACCTTGACACTAGTGACTTTGCTCATATGACACCGGATTCGACTGCACTTACCATCTTCGAGCAATATATTGGTAAGGATAAGGTTATTGTGGGAAATGGGGCTTATTTACCCATCACCCATACGGGTACCTCTCAACCCTTTCCAAATTTAAAATTGCTTGATGTCTTATTGGTACCACATCTCACCAAAATCCTCTTGTCCATTAGTAAATTGACTAAAGACTTTCCTTTTCTGGTCACATGTACTTACTCTTCTTTTGTTATTTAGAATAAGCTCACAAGAATGGTGGTGGAAACTAGAAGATGTGATGACAGTCTTTATGTACTAGAACGAGGCAATGCTGCTTTCATTTATGTTCTAAATAAATTTGTCCTTACAACATCGTATGATCTATGACATACGCGGCTTAGTCATGTTAACTACTCTATTATTTCTTTATTAAATAAAAAAGGACATTTATCCTTTACTTCTATTTTTCCTAATCTTGCTTTTGTGCTACATATCAGATTGCTAAAAGTCATAAGCTTCTGTTTTCTACTAATAATACTCGATCCACCTCTATTTTAGGTCTTGTTCGCTACGACATTTGGGGCCTAGCTCCTGTTAAATCAAAAATGGGTTTTGCATATTATATTATATTTGTTGATGATCACTCTCGCTTTACATGGCTTTACCCTATGAAATTTAAATATGATTTTATTGATATTTTTCTTCAATATCAATCTTTTCTTCATTCATGATTACCCACTTATTATTAAGTTGGCACTTTTAATACAATGACCTATATCATCAATCGATTGCCTACCCATTCTTGGAGGTCTCTCTCTTTGAGATTCTACATGGTAAATCTCGTCTTTACATCAATTTTCATCATTTAGGTTATAAAGTCTATCCATGTTTACGTGATTATGTTGCTAACAAATTTTCTCGACACAACATTTTATGCATATTCTTGGGCTAAAGTTCCTTTTATAAAGGTTTATGTTGTTCGGACCCTCTCACCTCTAAGATCTATGTTACGCATCAAGCTAAATTTGATCAACTTAATTTCCCTTTAATACCCAACTCGACCGCTCAGCCTCCTGCATCCTTATTTATACAATTTTAGTGAGCTCATGTATCCTCATAACCCACCATTATCTACCACCCAATTGCCCACAATTCCTTAATCTAATCCTCATTCTCGGTCTTGGTCGCATGCATGTCATCTCTATTCTGACTCTTTACTTGAGCCTATGCAGGTTTCTACTGATTAGTTGTCTTTCACATAGCACATCCTAGTTTCTCCTGAACCCCTGACCCTCAAGCACAAGCTCCATTGCATTTTAAAGCTCAAGCTCATCGTGACCAGTTTGTTGCTTCATCCTCTTACCCGATGGTCACTCGAGCTAAAACATGTATTTTTGGCCACATTACCCTATATATTTTAGTCAACATGTCTTGGGTCTCTTACATGCCCTCCTCACTACATATGAACCCCGTGGATTCAAGACTGCTGCCAAAAACCCTGCATGACTTGCTGCTATGGATGAAGAACTCAACGCTCTCTATGAAAATTGCACCTAGGATCTTATTCCTCGGCCTCCCAAAATGAACATTGTGGGTTGCAATTGGGTTTTTCTTACAAAGTATTAGTCTAACAAATCTATTGACAGCCTCAAGACACGTCTTATTACCAAAGGATACACTCAACTCCTTCGTCTTGACTACACTAAAACCTCCAGTTCAGTAGTCAAAGCTTTCACTGTTCATGTAGTGCTTTCACTGGCGATCACTTATGGTTAACCTCTGGGCCAACTTGATATTAAAAATGCTTTTCTTCATGGTATTTTGTAGGAACATGTCTATATGGAGCAACCTTCTAGATATGTTGATCCTTGTTTTCCTCAGCATGTCTGCAAACTCAAGAAGGCTCTTTGTGGTCTAAAGCAGGCCTTACGTGCTTTGTTTTAACGGTTCAGCTCATTTATTTTAAAAGTTGGTTTTACCTATAGTCGTGCTGATACCTTTTTATTTGTTCTGCATCGCCAACAACACATCATTTATATCTTACTCTATGTTGATGACATTATCCTCACTAGAAACAATAACTCTTTTCTCAGCAACTTTATTCGACAGCTTCACTCAGAATTCACCATTAAGGACTTAAGTTCTCTCAGCTACTTTCTTGGTCTTTAAGCCACCTCTACCTCGGCAGGACTCTTTCTTAGTCAGAGCAAGTATGCTCGCGACCTTCTTACACGAGCTCAACTCTTTGACTGCAAACTAGTATCCACTCTTATGGTTATCGTTCAGTATCTTTTCTCCGCTGGTTCCCTATTTACAGATATCACTCTGTACCGTTCTCTTGTTGGTGCTCTGTAATACTTGACCATTACTCCTCCTAACCTTACTCATTCAGTAAACTTAGTCAACCAATACTTGCATGTTCTTACTGATGAACATTTTTTTAAGCTGTAAAGCTCAGTCTTTGGTATATCAATGACACTTTTCACTATGACATTTCATTCACCGCCTCCTCTTCTGCTAGCATTACTACTTACTCTGATGTTGATTGGGCTAGATGCCTTGACACTAGGTGCTCCACTTCTAGTTACTCCATCTATCTCGATGACAACCTTGTCTCTTGAAGTGCTAAGAAGCAACCTATGATGTCTCGCTCTACTTGTGAATTTGAGTATTGTGCCCTGGCTTCCATTGTTGCTAAGGTTTTATGGTTAGATCATCTCCTACGTGATTTGCACATCCCTCGTATAGATCGACCCCTCTTTCTCTATGACAACAAGAGTGCCATCTTTTTAAGCTCCAATCTAGTCTCTTATAGGCGCTTCAAACACATCGATCTTGACTATCATTTTATTCGGGAACTTGTGGTAATTGGTCGTATTCACATTCAACATGTTCCTTCTACTCTTCAAGTTACCGATGTCTTTACTAAGAGTGTTTCATGCCCACTCTTCACATTCTTTCGATCCAAGTTACATATGTGCTCTAATCCATACTTAGCTTACGGGATTCTCCAGAATCTCTTTTTGATTCTTAGCCTATAATTATAGGAATGTAATAAATTGTATTTATGTTATGATTCTTTTATACTCGATAGTCCAACTATATATGTATACATTCCCTATATAAGTAAAATGTAATCTCCACCTTAAAGTGTGGTGGTTTCTTAAAACATTTACATTCTCCATTTCTAATTTTAGTGTCTCCCACCTCATTGTGAAGATAATATATGTCTGCAATCGACTAAGTGATCTCTTGCAGAAAAATTTATAGTAGAGTTACAACTTGTAAGACTAACGACACCAGTCAACTCTCTTGGTCCTTAAGTTTTAAAGGGCACAATATCAATGGTGTAAGCAACAACATATCGGACACACCTTATTTTACCCTCAAATGCTTCTAAAGGCCTATCTGAAGATTGACTATGTATTCATTGTTGCCCTTTGAGTTCCTTCTTCATTAATAGGAATAAGAATAAACTATTACTGTTGGACCTGATAGCACCGTGCTTGTTCAAGAAAGAGTTCCTTTGACAAAGAGAAAGACTCTATGGCTAGATAATCACTGACCTTGAGCTTATAGCCTAAAGATTATCAATTCCTTTTTTAAGTAAAAAAAGACGGAGCACTCATGGCTACTTTCAGCCAGTTACCTCTATACGAGCATGCGAGGTTTGTTTCAGCCATTTTCAGTGACATTTCCAAGACTCCTACTAGCTAGAGGGAAAATTATGGTTATGGTAGTCACTTGTAAATGATGTATACTATTTATTATCTTATTACTGTCTTGTTCTTCATGTTTGTTTCATATAAAGTACTATGATTTGTATCAATTTAACAATTATTGATATTGTCATGAGTGATTATAATTCAGTTTTGACAAGTTTTTTTTTTTGGATTCAATTCAGTGAGATAAAGGATAAAAAGGAAAAAAAATTCCAGTTTTTTAATAACATAAACCAAATCAAACAAAATTAGTAAATTTGAATCGGTTTGGGTTTCTTAAGTGAAAATCAAACTAAACTGAAAATATTATCAAAACCAAAAGGTTAACAAATTGTTTTAGAATCAATGTAGACACATAACTTTTCTTTTAGAAATAATTACACATTCATTTTTTATATATAACAAAATACAAACATCCCTTCACAGCTTTTAGCTTCACTGAAGTCAAGACTAAGTTTATACTAAGAACATTTAAAATAAAGTAGGTAAACTGAATGCACCAAGATGGTTGGGGTAAAATGGGCTTTTTATTTAATTCACATGAACAAAGATGATAAAAAAACAAGCATTGAATAACATCGTGTATGGCAACTAAAAGGTGTAAGGGAAATGAAGGGGAGTTAAAAGAGGAAATGCAGGGAAATTTTCTAAGTTTGGTTCAAGAAAGGTGAAGGAAATTACTTTCTATTGTTTAGATATATAGATGTAAAAGAAAGGGTTGAGTATTAGTATTATTACTAGATTGGTGTATGCATTACACCATGGGTCAAGTCAAATTTTTTCTAATGTAAAAAAAATCTCAAGCGACATCAATGTTTTTAAAAAAACAGGAAAGATCTAAAACACGAGTCATTCACTTAAATAAATTCAATAAACTTGGTTAATTTAATAATATGATTAAAAAGACATCTATTGTAAATAAAATGAAGAAAATGATTTAGCAATATCATATTCAGGAGGAGGAGAAAGAAAAGACCGTTGAAAACTCATTGTCGCTCCATCGTGGACACTACCCCACCACTAGAAAAAGTTCACCGAGATGGTTTTAACACCACTGCACAACAACACCAAAAGAGGTCGTAGGCACCGTCAGAGTAGCCCTGGAAAGCAAACCAAGCAAAATATCATGAAGTGAGCATCTCATAGTTATATTTAATCAATTAATTTAATATAATTAAAAAATAAATCTCTTTTTTTTTAAAAAAAGCTAAATTTAATAAAGAACGATAATTAAATACTCGAGATAACCTAAGTCATTTTTAAAATTAGTGAAAACCCTATAGAAAGAAAATAACAAAAAAATAACAGAGCCTAGTCTCCAATTAAATAAATGTTGAAGGATGAAAAAAAAGAAAAAAACAACCAAGTAAACCAGAACGAATGTACTAAACATGGATTAATCTTCCAAACTTGTTACCTATGAAATTCTAGAAGCTCAATTCTCAATCAATTTAATAATAAAATATGAAATTAGAAAAAGAGAAAGTATCAATTTATAAAATTTGTCAAAGCAAGAAAAAAAACAATAAACAAATTGAGTACCAAATTTGATGGAATAAAAAAATGAAGTAGGATGAAATTGTAAAAAAGAACTCATTTTAAAAAAAAACAAATAATGATAAAAAGAATGCGGATCAAATTTGACAGATGAAAGAATTCAAGGAGAATAAAATTGAAAAACAAAATCCAATTATAAAAATAATTATTAATAAAATAAATAGTAATAAAAAAATTGATCAAATATGAAAGAAAATTAAATTGAAAGGTTACTATAAACATTTAGGGGTCAGACATGGAAAACGAGGAGGAGAGAGGAAAAATTAGAAAAAAATAAATAAAAAGCCTTTTTATGCCACACGCGCCACCCAGGGATGTAAGGGTTACCGAGACTATTCTAACACCGACTTGAAAGCCATTGTTTGACAACTATACGATCCCCCATGCGTCACTCGAATTGCATGGAAACACCTCATACACTGACACGTGAGTGGCACATGCCAACCACTTTTCATTTTTAAATAATATGTTATATCTATTTAAATACCAATTGGCTCCTCAGCCTACTTGATTATAACAAAAAAAAAAAAACAGGATCAAAAGATATAAAAAAAAGTCCTTGGACGACAATTAAGAATTTTTTGTTTCAATGATATTTAGTCATTTTATTGTACTTTTAGAAATAAAAAGTTAAAATAGCCCCTACACATTGTCGTGGGTGCTGCGATGTCGGGCGCGACAACAAGCTTTATCATGCCTCTTGAGAATGTGTATGTTATTGTTGAGAAATGTTTTTAGATTTAATCATAAAATTATAATTGAAGTTTAGGAGTCGTCACCTAATGTTATGGTTACTAGGAACCTATGATCTGTGAGAATCTGGATAAGAGACTGGTTCTGCAAAGGAAAGATGCATCACTCCCAGTGCACCCTACCTAATGTAAGCTGCATTGTTGTTTGATTTTTTTTTCTAGGTAAGTTTCTATTTACTGGTCTCGTTTGCGGTTTAAAGTAGATCTCCCTTCGATAAAGAGTCTCTACCTTATCCAGTTAAATCCTAACCGTTTTAAAGTCTGAATTTTAGCATCGTGTTTATTACACCTTGTATCTTTAATACTTGATGATGTACTCTGTTATGTAGATTTACACCCCATAGATATTAAAGTCTACATCTAAACCCTAAAAAAATGATTGGTAAAGGGTTTTTTTAAAATTTTGGTCAAATCCTAATGGATAATCATAAACTAGTTATGATATTTTTTTTTTTGGTTTTTTTAAGAAAATATGCTTGGAAAGCATTTTATGATCCGGCCGTATGCATGAATTTTTTTTTTTCTGTTTTTTGAAAAAGGAAATTAATTCAAAATTTTTGATTTTTTTTTTTGAAAATATTTTGGAGAAAATTGGGAATTTTAATACCAGGTTTATATCTTACAGTGTAAATATACAACCCGATATTATGCAAAATTGATAGAAAAACATTTGAGAAAATCATAATTTTTTAAAAGGAGTTTTTGAATTTTTTTATATAATATATATCATAAATAAATATATATTAAATATATATGGGCTAGGCCGACCCAAAAGACTGGGCCAGGCTCAGCCCAAGAAAGGGTTGGGCCGATCTCGGACTAAAAAAGAGATTGGGTCAAGCTCAGCTTAACATATCTTTTTTTGGTTTTTGGGTCTGGGTCGGGCCCCGCCGAGCCATTTGGGCGGGGTCAGAACTAGTTCAGCCTAAAGTCCACTGGAACAACGGACGCGAATTGTAATTCATGTTCCACTATTCAAAATAGTGGAAATGGCGTGGAAAAGAAGAAGAAAGGGAAATGGAGCAGACCACCTGGTGTGGTGGCGATGGCTAGCTAGCGTAGGAGGACAACGTGAGGCCGGTGGTGGAAACGGTGAAGGCCGGCTACGGATAAGAGGGATAGCGAGAGAGATAAAGAGAGAAGAAAAGGAAGAAAGTTTGCAAAGAAGAGAGAGAGGTGGTGCAACCACCACGTGAGGTGGTCAGACAACTTCTTGTAGTGAGATGGTGGTGGACAGACCGGTGATGAGGGTGGTGGTGGCCAATGGCCACGATGGAGAGAGAAGAAAAAAATTCATGGTGGTAGTAAAAACGAGGGGGAAGAGGCTGGTTTTTGGCCAACTTTGGACCCAAATTTCTTCATCTTGGGCCATGGAATGCACTCCTATTTATAGAGGGTGGAAGAGGACAATCTTTTTGACACTGGAGCAAAATTTCAGCCTTTGATTTGGTTGGGAAGTATCCTAATCATTGGTTCAAAGGAGGTCATGAACTGTCAAATCTGATAGTTTAAAGCTGCATGAAGTGGCCACTTTAGGTCGGAATTACGGCCGCTATGGTGTCAATTGACCTGAACTGACAATACTGGGGTGTAGAGAGGTGTTAGGTGGTCAGTTTGGTTCAGGTATTGTCAAATTTGATGGACATATGAGGCATTATATGCACCTAAAAAGTACACCCAAGCAACTTTTAGGCTAAAAATTCAGGGAAGATAATGAACAGTGACCAAACGACGCGTCGTCTATTTCTTTTTTTCAAAGTTCAATTTATTCCTCCACCTTTCAATTTATTTTAATTACACCTCTACTTGACGTAAACTTTTGATTTAATGCAATTAAGCCCCTGAAAAACTCTAAGTTGAACCTCGGATTTTGGCGCCTTTTGCATTTTGGTTCTTGGTCTTGGATTTATGCAATTTGACTCTCAATTGACCATTAAACTTTGAATTTTCTTCAATTTCACTCCCGGTTTTTGTCAATTAAACCCTTAAAGTTCTGTGTCTTTTGCAAAATGGTCATTGGCTGTGAAATTTTTCAATATAACTCTTAATTGACCCCAAAACTTTGATTTTCTTGCGATTTTGCTCTTGATTTCAATTAATTGACTTGGTAAAAATTAAATGTGAACTCCTAAAATTTTAATCTTTCCAATTAAGCCCAAATTAGGCTTTCAAAGTTAATTTTTCACCAATTAAACCCCTAATAAAATTAATTTGACCCTTTAAAAGTATAATTAAGTCCATGAATTAAGCATTTAATTAAATTCTTCAATTGGACCCAAATTAATTCTTAAACATAATTAAAATTTAATTTGGTCCATGATTAAATTAAATTGGCCTACTAAAAATTTAATTATGTTATTGGACTAAATTTTTATGCAAATTCATCCAATAATCATTTAATTTGACCTTGAATTTGCTTTGTTTCTTCATTTTTGGGCATAATGGAGTACAATTATGCCTCGAATTTTCTCCAAAATTGCAGCTTGATTTTTATGTATTTTTTTAAACCCTCTTTGGTTTATTTTCTCTACGTTGCCAGTATTTTTTATTTTTATTTGAAAAAATAAATATATTTTGGGAATAACCAAGAAAAGGGTTATGACAGACATCATTTTAATATATTTTTTCATTTAAGGGTAATTTAGTCATTTTAGTGTAAAAAGTATGAAAATACCCTATTACCTTTAATATCCAGGCCAATTGTTTTTGTTGGCAAATGAAAAATTGTCATTTCACTATTACAATCCATAGTGCAAATGAGTCTACAACTACAATATATAACATTGTTTAAGACCCCTCTCCATTCATTATTATTATTATTATTATTATTATTATTATTATTATTTTACCATGTTGACCTCGTACATAACTCAAAGTAGTGTATAATCTAAAATTAAAATTGATATAGACGTAAAAAAAAGAAAAGAACAATGATATAATTGAGTCAATGTACAATTATAAAGAGATTTTGACGAGTTTTTTTCAAAAACAGCTAAGTGGTTAAAACATATATCCAATCTTGCTCAACTGAAAGCTTATTTCTCAAAATAACATAGTTTTATAAGATATACAGGTCACATACGCGACGCATCTATATACACAGGTATGACCTGTGAGACCTCAATACACGCAAGTGAGACCTACGTAACCTCAACATTGTCATATTAGTAACATTTTTCCAGCCTTTTAACTTTTTAGCAAAAAAACCAACAAACTTAACAAGTTATATTCAACACAATTCGCAATCAATTCAACACAAATCACATACATGTAATTCAATTTCATTTCAAGTCAATTCATAATTAAACAAAGTAAATTCATAAGTGGAAAACTCAATTAATTTATTATTTTAAAAAAAGCAATTCTCATAACATTAATGTACATCATTTAACTACATCTAATAAATTATCTCGTGGATGAGCCTGCACCATCAGAACCATGAATATGCCGTCGGCATGCATGTGAAAGGCCTCATACTCTTCTATTGCAATGCCTAGATGCTCAGTCTCCCTAACCTCATCAAGTCTATAACAATATAACTAGAACGAAGTGGTGAAAGTGGTGTACATAACATTGTCACTAGCATCAAAAACTGAGATAACAACAACAACTCTTCGACCCTCATGTATAAAACAATTTGTTGTACGTGTGCAGTGTCGCATCGATCATCTACTCTTGTATATATCTGGAAAATATGGGAAGACAAAGAATTCTTATCTTTTATCAGTGGAATGAGGGAATGAGAGTCGTCACCTAATATTTTTGTTACTATGAACTCTAATTGGTCTCAAAGATCGGGTACGGGGACTGATTGCGTAAAGGGAAGGTATTAGCACCCCAAATAAGCCCTACCTAAGGTAAGCTGCATTGTTTAATTGTCTGATAAAAAACTAAGGTCTTGTTATGTTTTCTAATTGTTGATCTGTCTAAGACTTAAGAAAAGTCCTCATCGGTAAGGATATTCTTATCTTATTGGGTAAAAGCCTAACCATTCTAATGTCTATACAAAACAACTACTTTTTAAATATCTAAAATACATCTTTCATATAAGTTCGTAATCTTTAAGTATAAGTTTTTAATCCTTAATGTTAAAAGAAAACAAAATATTTTTTTTGAAATTTTTAAAATATTGGCCTAGTTCACGTGACTTTAATAAACTGGTTATTAAAGCAAAAAATGCATGCCAAGATATATTTTTTTGAATTTTTTTATTTTATGAAAATACGATATGATTTTTTTATAAGCTTTGAAAGACTTGGTCGTGTATATGAAACAAGACATTTTTTTTATTTTTAAAATTTTTGCAACATTTCGAAGAAAACCAAGTTTTTTAATACTGGCTAAGCTGAAATTGGCTAAGAAGAATTGGGTCGAGGTCAGCCCAGAGGTGTTGGGCCAATCATCATCCCGGAAGAGTGTTGGGCCAGTGTCGGTGACACGATCAAAGAGTTGATATCTTATCCCAAGTGATCGAACCATAGGGAGGTGAACTATATAAAATTATAAACAATAAATGAAAAGGAGTTGAAGAGAACTTTTGAGATGTGATATTGATATAAGGTTTAAACAAGGATAAAATAATTGTCAAGGTTAGAGGATCCACTAATGATATTTCAAACAAATATAGTATAAACTCCTTTTATTACTTGACTGGAAACCACACACAAAGGAGGTTCCAATCGGATTATAAATTGTTAACATGATTACATTAATAATGTTATTCGAGTAATGCCAATACTTGTAAATATTATCAGGTATTCATGGTAATAACTTATGTTAACAACAAATCAAGTTCTTTTCATAGCATAGGTGTCGGTTATACCATACAGTTGGGCTATGAAAGTGCCAAGTATTTGTTGTACCAAGGGTTGTTCAACATAAATTTAGATTAACCATTTAACAAGCAAAGTATTAAGAGTGAATAAGATAATAAATACAAAACATGTGAGTATCAAACATTAAAGTCCATGTTGAGTTTATACTATACTTATTCTTACACCATTAGTGTAACCTTTTCACCTTGACATAATAAACTTAGCTGAACATTATGAATAAGAGAAACAAAGATAAACAAGATAAGAACATAATTATATAAGTATGGTAAAGGAAATGAAAAGCATAAACAAGAGATTAAGGAAAATATAACATGAAAAAAACTTGAACATTACAAAATATAAAGAAAGAGAGTAAGAGCAAGATCTTGATCTAAACAATCAAAATGTCTAAATGCATGGCAAATGCCTCATTTTATAAGCCAAAATTTGGAAATATTGATTTGATGACTAATTGTTGAGTGAGTGGCCACATCTTGACTTGGTGACAATCCTTATTTTCTTGTCTGAACAAAATGTCATTTCTAACATCAGAATTTGAACAGATAGTCCTCATGAAAGTTTTGGGAAATTGTCTCAGCTTTCTAACAAAACAAGAATTGGCATATTTGGACTTCTAAAACTCAAGATATAGGTTGAACACTTAACAGTTTCTGGGTTGCAGGACAGATTCTGACTTTTCCGTTGTTGCTACCATTTGAACTCAAAAATGACACTTTTAAATCTTGGACTCTCATGAAAATTTTAAGCTCATGTCTTAGCTTTCCATACATATAAACTAGACCTAAATCTAAGTTCTACAGCTCTAGTTATGATCCAATAACCAAATGTTGTTCCAATTTGGACTGAACCAGTATCTCTTTTCTAAGCTTAGCCCTCTCTTTGTCTTCTCAATTTCAGTAGTTAAACTCATCAATCAATCCTTTGATTTATGTGATACACCTACATTTAAGATGAACATTTACCATAAATTAAAGGTATCTTATATTATTAGACATGTTATTATAAAACATGCTCTAGTTAAGGAGTTATTAATACTTCAAGTGCAAAATGATGATATAAAACCTTGATAAAAATACATTTTTAAGTACTAATCAGTCGGCTCAAAGATATTTTTCTTTTTCTTTCTTTCTTTTTTTTTGGACTAGGTCGGACCAGGCACAACCATTTCAGTTTGGGTCGGTGCTATCCGACCCAATAAATAGTGGAGAAGCTCTCCACTGTCCACTGTTCACATGCAATGTGAAAGTGGAGGATGCAAAAAAAAAAAAGGTGAAGATGAAGATGAAGGATAAGAGGAGTTGACCTCGTGGTGGTGGTTGTGGTGGCGGTGCTAGTGGCAGAATGAAGGTGGTCACTGTGGTGACTCTTCTTTTTCTCTTTTCTACTTCTCCCCTGGTTTTCTTTCTCTCTTCCTTCTCTGTTTCTTCTTTTGTTTTTGCTGTTGTTGACGGTGGCTGTGTTGTGAATTGTAGATGGCAGACAATGATTCGCGGCGAGGAACGGTTCTTTTTGCCCTATTTGGTCTTTGTTTCATCCTCTATTTTTTTTTCAAAAATCTTTCTCTTTTCTCTAAACTCTCTCTTTTGTTCCTCTCATCTTTCTTTGTTTTTCATGTCTTTCCTCTCTTCTTTCTCTCTATTTCTGCCCCTCTTTTTGCTCATCTCTCTCCCTTGGTATTTATAAGGAGGAAAAGGGGGGAGGGCTACTACCCCTATCTAGTCATGGCACAGGGTTAGGGTGGTTGGGTGGCCACTGGGCAGCCGCCCCAAAGTAGTCTATAAGGCTTGTCCCCTCTGCATTTTCACCTCAATGGCAGGGAACGAGGTAAGGTATGGGTCTTGTCGATTTTTTTAGGTTTTGGGAGAGAGAGGGAGTGGGAAAATGCAAGGGAGAAAAAATTCTTCTTCCTATGCCTATGCATGCCTAGGGGAGAAAACATTATCGTGTTATGTTCATGTGACATGTATCTAAATCAATTAGTGGATGCTACTCTACAAATATTTAATATGTCCTAGTATACCAAAGGCTTATATATTCTACATGAATCACTCACCAATTAACGTTCCTTTACCTCGATGATTAATAATATGCAACTTATAAATTGTATCAACATCATCAAGGATGTGTTAGTGTAATCTATATTGTCATGTAATCCTACTATAAAATACATACATGAGCAAAAATTTTATCTTGTTTGTCATACTTTTTTTTATTTTACTGTTCGAGTATTTACGCATATATCAAGACTGAGTTCTTTTCTAGATGATTTTAAAGACACATCCCTTGCTCCATCTTTGAAAGAACTTAATAAATTATTATAGGTGTTAGTCTTAAGGTTTGAACCCAAGAAGTAAAGAATGGGAACAAACTTCTTTGACCACCAGGTAAACCCTATAATGTTTTATTATCCACCATACTAAATTCAAATAAGTCATACCTTTAACATTCATGTATATGTTTTTAGCATCCCATCTCATTAGCCACTTAAGAAGAAAAGAGAGTAGTGAATTTTACTAGTAAATTCCAGACATCTTATTATCTATAGGGTCCAATTTTTGTATTTATCTATTATAGATACAACCTTATATTAGGATCAGAAGTTACTATTTAGGATTTATAATATTCTCTTTGTTGATTTAGAACTCTTTTTTTCTATTAAGTCTAAAACTCTTTTATTATTTTTTTTAATTTTTTAGGAAGTTCTTGGTATATAAGCAACTTATAAGAGTTTTACTATTTAATTTTAAACAGAGCCAATATTGGGTAATAAAAATTTAAATTAGGGTTATTATGGTTGAGACCATTTTCAATAAAATTATTTATTTGTGATTACAATTTTATTTGTATTGTTTCCATTTGTATTGGTTGGTATAAGAGCTACATCAATTGGTATAAGAGCTACATCAATCGGTATAAGAGCCCAATAATTCATAGTAGTTACTTCTTGTGTATTATTAAATAACCATGACTAAAAGAGATAACAAAACATAATGTGCTCATGTAGAAAATGATGAGGATGTTCCTTTTCAAAAAAATGATGTGTCAAGAAATGGTGATAAAAAACATGCTGAGATAGAATGCTTAATTAACCTATTAGTTGGTGATGACAAGGAATCTAAAGGACTATGAGGAGAATGATTACATATTCATGTCCAACTTGAAAACCCATTTAAAATGTGAGTGTAAAATAGTCAGCTTCTTAATCGGGATAAGTATAATTAAGATTTAGAATTTTGGATTAAACTTCCTAAGTTCATAGAAACCTTACAAGTGAAGGAGTTTATTGATTGGTTGCACGAGGTATTACATGTCTTTAAGTATAAGGAGATCTAGGATAGGATGGATGTGAATTTAGTAGCTATTAGTATAAGAGGTTATGCCTCTGCGTGGTGGGAGCAATTAAAGCAAACTCGTAAGAGATAGGGCATGCCTAAGATTTGTGAATGAGAGAAGATTAAAAACAAGATAAAATCTCACTTGCTTCATTTAGGATATACTCAAACCATGGATTCTTCAAAGAGAAAATCTTTCCATAATTCAACCTTAGAAAAGCCATCATTGTACACTCATCATGGTGTTTTAGACACCAAAGGCAATGTTCAAGTTTTTACACAACTAGAGGCCCTTAGGTTTGAAACTTTAAAAGACTTAAGCGAAGTGGATATGTAGATAGATGAGGATGTGACTTTTGGTAATCTTTTTTATAATAAGATATATGTGGGTTGGTATTCTCTACTAATTTATAATATTTATTTTAATGATGATAATGATAGCATAAATAATTACAGTAGCAGGAGTGGTGATAATGGTGTTATAATTGATAGGTTAGAGATTGAGCACAAAGACAATATGAAATGTACTCAACAAAAGAAAAGAATTGATTTAGGCTATCTTAATCCTTTAGATTACAAGTTTACTATTATTATAATAGTAGATTTGTTTAAAGGTTATATAGACATGCCACGTGTTAATAAAAGACTAAAATTGATATATAAAATTGTTATACATCTTCAATTAAGAAAGAAAAGGAATTGGAGAGCCTTGATTGGATATCCACAAGATCGAGGCATGAACAGTTTGAACTCAAGGACTAGTTCTTTCCAATATGGAGAGATTAATGCATGAGATTTTGGTCAAATATGTAGTAGTCTTATAGTAACGAGAATAATTTTTTTTAAAACTTTTATATTAGCATGAAATCTTTTTAAGATACTCTAGAGGCCTTATTCCTTGAAAGATCTCTTTTTTTCATATAGCCATTTGGATTTGAGGTTGTTAAGGCCTCCATATTAGGTCCAGAATTTACTATTTGAAATTTATTATATTTTTCTAGTTGATTTATGATTTTTTTCCTATTTGGTTTACAACGCTTCATTATTTTTCAAGCTTTAAAGATATTTTTTCTAATATATTAGTAATTTATAAGAGCTTTAATATTCAGTTTTGATTAGAGAAAGTGTTGAGTAATAAAAATTCAAATAACAACTCTTATGGTTGAAACCTTTTGCGACATAATTATGTATTTCTTTGGGCTTGTAGTCTTTCTTATGTTATTTGTGTTTGTATCGAATGGTATCAGAGCTACATCATCTGGTATTTGATGCATGAGTTTTTTTCTTAGTTTTTTTAATTTTTTTTTCCTATTTTCTAGTTTTTTTTATTTAAAGAAAATATATTTATTAATTTAGTTTTTTCTATTTAGTATTATAAGGTTTTCAAGTTTTTTTTCTATATAAAAAGTTGTAATAGTTGTTTGGAAAATGGAGATATCAATGAATAAAATAAAGTATTTTAAGAGTTTTTGTTATGATGTTTTTAGTCTTTGAGCGTTTTAACATATAACAAATTTATTTATCCTTTGCTCCTATTTACATCAGTATTATAGTTGCATCATATAGGTTATAGAGACTCTTGCTAGGTAATGGTAACATAGGTTCAATAAACTACAAAATAGTGGAAAAAGCGAAGGCAGTGAAGACATTTTCAAAGCTTTTTTTTTATTTAATTTTATAATAATTAAAATAAATATCTAAAATGTATAAACTAATTAAGATTCTAGAGAAAAAAATGCATTTTTTTAGTCAAAATCCTGGCTTCTTATTTATGTATTCTATCATGTTTTAACGGAAGATGTCTTTTTTATTAACAACATAATTGTTTGAATAAAAAATTAAGATAATTAAAATAAGTATTTCCGAGAATTCTAATGATTTAAAATCATGAGAAAAAATATATTTTTGAGTCAAAATCCTATTTTTTTTATTAATTTTTTTATTTAATGAAAATATGTATTTTTGATGATTGGAAAGTAACCAACCACAATTTCTCTTTTTTCTTTCTTTTTCAATGTTTTTTTCTCCCCTCTCTCAACATTTAAGAGCCTAAACATGAGAAAATTTTTAAGA
>Ga0325411_1001638_pt1 | contig 25028 bp, 25 predicted proteins | sample PopdelMetagenome_13_FD_206181 | JGI IMG/M metagenome (GOLD analysis project Ga0325411, IMG submission 206181) | Populus deltoides microbial communities from Bellville, Georgia, United States - Xylem-PdIQD-R4 | ecosystem: Host-associated > Plants > Phyllosphere > Stem > Wood/Secondary xylem... | reverse complement strand
ATTTTTAATTTCACTCTTCAATCCAAGTTGATAATGTATTACTTTTTTCTTATACTCATTGATCTGTTATATATATATATATATATATATATATATATATATATATATATATATATATATATATAATACCATAACTCAAGTTATTGAATTTTTCTCATTTTAAAACGCTTTAACGACATTAAATATTTTAATGAAAAAATAATTCAAACACTAGCCTAGTTCTATCACTATTTCTATAGCTTTTTGTCAAACAAAATATACCGGCAACTGTTCAGGTGTGCTTTTCCATCAATCAATTCATAACAATTAGTTACAAAAACAAAGAACAAAAAAATTAATGCAGAGAATAACACTGCGAGCATCTTGAAAAATTGACAGTAAGCAGATTGGCATTATTACATGGCACAAGAACAAAATCATTGTGCAGTTAAATTAGTAGTGTTATTACAAGGGCATTTGACCTGCAAGTCCGTGGAATATTAAATATATTGCACATTCTAGCTTATCATTGTCTCTACCATATTTTTGAAACCAGGCCGGACACTCGGCTGAAGATCCGGGTCGCAGATCAGCAAGTTAATCCAGACTCGGGTTAGCAGATCAACCTACCAGCCAGGACAGGTCTCGGAACTAATGTTCTATGCTCTAGTGATACAAAGTTACAAATAATGCAATAATCACATTGTTAATGCACCAAGCCAATCAGCACAGGGATTGAATAACTCCAGCAAAAAAACTTGCTTATGATGCCTTGGTCACCCTGCTGAATGTAAGTCAACTGGCTCAACAACTCGAGATCTTCGCCTCTTCTTACCTTCAGGTGTGCACCTTGTGTTACCATTCTTCCCAAGCTTCGGACCTCCTTTTCTTATTGGTGATTTAACTCTCTTTTTTGACAGTTGAAATTGTCTTCCTTCCTGTTCTTTTTTATGACTGAGGAGCCGGACGTGGAAAGGATTGACGGCCGTGTAACAGAATGACTCAGTATTAGCTTGACTCCTATCAAAATCAACTTCTCCATTGTTGACCTGAAATTGGAGAAATCATGGTAATTCTTTTGGCATTTGAAAGCAAAGCATATCTATTTCACTCCAAATGACTCTCCAATATTACTGATTGTCTCAAACACACAAACTTCATACGTAATAACAGAAATTTACAGTGTCATTAAGAAAAATGATTTAGAGCTAGTAGCCTACACATCGCAAGTTTGAGGCCTGAGAACAGTTGCTTTAGATATTTAAGGGTAGACCATTTATTTTAGAAGCTGTTCTACTTTAAGGTACGCAGTATGCTTCCTACATTGAAATAGTGAAAGTGAACTACCAGCTGAAGAAGTGCGGAGAAGGTTCGAGCCACATCATGTTTTTCCTGGCCCTTCACAACATCTGTAAAGGCCATGACATATTTTTTACTGTCTGTTTCAAGATAGAGTTTGTCAACAATCCTTTCACCATAGGCATGAATGTCAAATGGCGGATGCGAGTCCTATTAGAAACAAAATTCACCTTCAATTCAAAACCAGTAAAAAGATTTGAGCAACTAAAGAGCAGCAAAAAAAATTGAGGTGAAAGTTACTTGTTCTTCCAAGTTTTGCTCAATTTTCAGTTTCCATGATGAAACCCGAGCAGCCAGTTCAGTTTGCTTCTCAGTTTCAGCTATATTGGCGAGCAGAGCATCCTACATATGAAAGGTGGGTAAGCTACAACATACTCTGGCAAAAATTGGGCAAAAGATTATATCTGAGAGAAAACAATCAATTCCAAAATTTTAGGGACCAGGTTGATCTCGTAATTCAACTCCTACAATCTCTAAAATCATTGCTTTCAAAAACTACGCTTGCATTTCCTGAGAATTTTAAACCTAAAGAGAAACCAGCAAAGTGCACAAATCTACATTGATGAAAGCTAAGTTTCGGAAATTGACACAAGTACATGCAGAGGATTGAGTATGTGTAAAAGACCTGCAAAGAGAGCAGAACTTATTCATCTTGCTTCTCAAGACAAAAATCAGGAATTTGTGGAAGGAATACATATGATAAAACAAACTTTACAGACTACTTTCTAAAAAGAGTGCATGTTCCACAAATATTTGGTGGCAAGTCACGGAAGAATTTTGGACAGGTAGAAAAGTCAATTACTTTACCCAGCAAAGAAATTTCACCCAAGCTACCTGAAACAAATACACGAATATGTGTGCATGTACTATTGCCATGAACTAGGTTAGATTTAGTCAAAAAGTGATAGAAATGCAAGCTTACAAGGTGAGAGCGACATAGATCTTCCAGGCTTGCTTGAGATCTCTGATCTCCATGTCCAAAATCTTTATAGGTGTCAAAGTGAGTCCCGCCATCATCATGCTGTGTAAATCAGTCAGAAAGCAACCTAATAGTTCCTTCCATACTATTGCCAATACAAACTAGAACAAAAACACAAGCCTGCCAACCTTTTCATTTAGAGGGGGGGGTGAATCTTCATTCATGTATTCTGAAATCTCTTCATCAGGCTGCCCGAAATCAGGGATCCCAGTGTCATATGCATTGTCTTCATTGTCATTCCCAGAGTTACCATAAGTATCAGGAATATTATGCCCTTCATTAGTAAGAGATTGCCTCAGCTGCAATTGTAACATGAGGTATGATATGAAAATCACAAGAAATTAACATAAGGACATCAACAGAAAAACCAATACCTTTTCATATAATGTAGGAGATTGTGTGTTCCCATGTTTTCCAATTTTGTTTTGCTGTGCTTCCCATATTTTGGCAAGATCTGGACTAATAGTACCATGCATCCTTGCAAGTGGAAACAGAGCAGTTATAGAGGTCTTCTCAGCAGATTTTAGCCCATTCCTTCTGAAATCTTTTACTGCTTGTTAAGGGAAATCCAATATGAGTGTGAAGTAGGCATTTAACATACTACAGGGAAAACAGAGGGGAAAAAAAAACAGACACAAATTCTTCAACCACCTTTCTTAAAAGTTTTCACTTTTAAGTTCCCAGGTTCATGGGGGTTCAAAGGCTTCCAGGGATCATCATTGTCATCTGAATCTTCTGCATTCTCAGGATCTGAATATCTGTCTTCCATATCAAATCCAGGATTCTCGTCAAAATTATCATGGACAGGAGGGTCAGGCCTGATCTTACAATCATTAACTCCAAAATTGCAACCAGCAACAGGGGATGGCATGGGATTGGCATCCCGATTCTTTCCAAGAGAAGGCTTGTTAGCAGTTCCTCCAGAACACCTTTTTGGGGACTGAAAGGTCTTACGTATTGAGCTGCCCCTGTAAGGACCATTTTGTGCCCTTCCAGTATCATCTGCTTTCACAAAATCATTTATGGCTAGGGCATCACATGGGTCTAAGAGAATAAAATCTTGGTAAAGATCATTGGTGGCTAACTGCAACCATGTAGGAAAAAAAAACAAGTGATTTAGATTGGGTCGGAAGCATAAAGCTCAGTATACTATAAAGTGGAAGTACAATAATACCAGATATGACTCTAATTCCCCACCATCACCAATGGTATCTAAGCAATCGCCTTCAAGAACAACAAGATTTGCTGGTGGTTTCACAAAGTGATAGAAAGAAGCATCTTTGCTGGTTGAAGCATCTAAGCAATTCCTTGCTTCCACTGAAGCATAATGAATTTTTTTTAGCCATGAGTTACATCGTAATTGCATCAAATAGAGGGCAGAGTTAAGCATACCTGGGACATCATCTGAGACCCAAAATTGATCATTTTCTTCATCAGAAACTGCACGGGAACCACTTTGTTCGGTCTGGACAGATGTGCCCTCTGATTGCTCCTGCTGCCTGTTTAAAAAATTTATAAAACCAATTTAAAAATCATTTCCATGGGATGGTACCACAGATCGTTTGGACTTCAAAACTACTCATTATAAGCCTTAAATGGCTTTCCTGTGAGAATATAATTTTTTATTTGTGGTGTCTCTTTATTCTTCCTGACGTAGACCTTGTTTGTAATCCCTAGTTGAATTTTAGTGGGTTGGTCTGATGTGAGAAGTTATGAGAAAGACTATAATGAAGAACCTTTAATTTTTGAATTTCTAATAATCCGTGTTCTGCAACAATTAATACTTTTCCTGAAAAAACAAGCAGGGTTTTGTACTTGACTGTTCCAAATCTATTTATAAAACTCATAATCAATGAATTAAACTGCCTATTGACAACTAACAGAATCCACAGTACAGCCTAGAAATTCTTTATCAAAATATAGCAACATATAACTGCACTTAAATATCCCAGCTCGACTAAAAGGTGACAATTGAATACATTTCTTGTCATCTCTCAACCAGTAGCCATATTCTCTATCTCTAATTTAAGCAGTGGAAAAACTCTCAAAAAGGACAATTGAATGTCACAACTATGCGTGTCATCATGCACAAATTCTCAAGATTCTAAAACTTCTAAGAGCAATCTCAATTATCGCAAAACACTTGCTTATCCTGATAAATGTAAGTTTGAACAAAACCACCACACTTTCCATTTGAACTGTATTTAAATTTAAACCAAATGACAATCACCTTAACTATCAAATAAACCCAGAAACAAAGTAATTTACAGACATAAATTCTTAAAAGAAATATATTTCGCATTGAAAAGGAACTTGGTAAGCGATCAAAACCCAACAAAATAGGTAAAAAAAAGAGTACCTTTTCTGAGATAGGAAGTCCAAAGCATGCAAAACCAAGTTGTATAAATACTCAACCTTCCTGCTATAAACTTGAACTGAACCTTGAAGCAATAAAGCAGCTACATTTTTCCACAAAAACAAAAACCCATTAAAATCCCTCAACAACAGAACCCTAAAACCGCAAATGATTCAAATAAAGCCCAAATCTTTGAACAATAAAGCAACTACATTATTCAAAAAAAGCAAAAAAAAAAAAAACTACAAAAAAAAATAATTTCAATATAACCCTAACCTTCTGCGAAATTGACGTTACTATCCTCTTCGTTTCCAGCAATTTCACCAGAACAAATCTTTAACAAATAATCTTCAAGCTTTTTTGAAAGATCGACTTCCCAATTAGCCTCTAAATCACGCTCTGCTTGTACTGTGTGGTACTTGCTTGCTTCTTCTTTGTTGTTATTAATCATTTTTTTGAATAATATTTGAACATTTCATTTGGGGGGCTTTCTAGTTTCTAGGAATCCCAGGAGTTCGGAAATTTGTGGGTGTTTGGTTGCCTGGAAAATTAGAGAGAGAGCGTGAATAAATCAAAGAGCGTGTGAGATTTGGCCATTTGAGAGTTCAAAATTTTCGATGACTTTTTTTCCCGCTGCTCTTTGTTTCTGGTTTTTTTTTCTTTTTATTTTGAATTGTCTTTATTGAAGATTCGGATATGGGGCTGGTTCGATTATTATTTATTTACTAGCCAATTTCTATTCCATTTTCAATTGAACCGGCCCCCTTTAGTGTCACCAAGTTAGGGTTTATGAAATCTTCTACACTTATGATTAACTTGTTGGCTTGCTATCTAGCTTGATTTTGAAATATTAAAAATTATGATAATAATTATTTTTTAAAATATATATTATTAAAAAATATATTAAAATAATTTATTTATTTTTTAAAATTTATTTTTGATATTATCACATCAAAACAATAAATATATAATAAAGTTAATTTTAAAAAAATAAATAAAATTTAATCAACCTTTAATTAGACGGTAATCTTAAATGAAAGCTTCAAATTCTACTAGATAGAAGTTATGTTTTTTGGTCAAACCCGATTAATATAGTTAGTCAATTTACAACTCGATTAATTCTTTCAAAACTTGATTTAATTTTTTTAAAAAATTTATTTTAAAACAATATTATTTTTATTTTTTTATTAAAAAAACTTGAAATAATTTGTTTTGAATTTATTCAAATTAAGGTCTTATTAGATTTAATAATATTTTTTTGTGATTGCTTGATGCTTATTTACAAAACTCAACTTATTAAACAAAGAAAAAAGTATGGCAATTAAGGTGTTATTACAAATTTAGAAATTATGATAAAATATTTTATGTTAATAATGTTATAAACAATTTAGAAAAGGTGAAAAAAAGTTGATGCTCTTTTACATGTTTTTTTTTTTAAAATGTTTTTGATATCTATGTATTAATTAAAATTATTTAAAAATATAACAAAATCAAATGAAAATTTTAATGAAAATATTTTTTTAATTTAAACGCATTTTAAAAAGTATTTTCAAAGACAGTCCAAATATATTATCGAACATAGTTACTAAAACCTTACAAATAAGACGAACCATGAGAAAATTGGATTAAAGTAAAAACAAAGCACAAAATTAAAATAAAATAAAATAAAGCACTATAATATTGCACGTTATTTTACAAGGCAAGAAAACTACTTTGTTTATTATTATTATCAGGCAAATTCTCATGAATGTGAAGCAAATTTCCTACATATTATTGAGAAATTGAATCAACTTCTTTCGACATCGACTAAGTATGGGGAGCCAGGCACCTATAAACCAATAATTAGACGGAGATGGAGTTTGCTGAAGTAAAATTTCCTCTGATATAATGGCTGCCCCATGCCAATTACAAACTTGAGAAGCAAAATGATTTTGATGTTTTTCATTATTTTTCAGAATAAACAAGAAGTAAAGGCAACGTATACATATACTGTAGAGTTGAATGCAGTTATTTGAAGGACCAAATCATAGCGAGAGTCTGTTGATTTTCTCATTCTACGCACTGATCATGCCAGCAGTGTAAGGCACTCCAGTTTGTGGAATCCATTCATCACCCTGAATGAATTTTGCAGCAGTGTAACCATCAGCTGCCTCTGGTGTAAGCTTTTTGATGCCAGCCCATTTTACTCTGTTGGTCTCCACTGCACCTTGTCCCTCGTTGTTGTACTCGGAATAGAATAGTGTATTCAGGCCAAAACTACCCAACCATGGCAACCAACCTTCAGGAGCAATCAAATCATCAATATGAGATTGCATAACAATAGTCCTGGACAGCTCCCTCCATGGCCGCCCAAGATAGGCCTTGTTCTGCAACCTGACAGGAAAGTATTGAGGGTCTGCTGTGATCGTGCAGTTTTGGATGACGAAGCCAGTGGGCTCACGCGTCTCGTTCCTTCCTTGAGCTGTGACGATGCACTGTTGGTTTTCCAGCGGCTTCCTGACGACCAGTTTGCAGTTTTGGAAAACAGCAATAGCATCGCCAAAGATGAAGTCAATTGTGCCTGTGATGGTGCAGTCACGGTAGAATTGGCGCTTGGTGTGGGCATAGAGGGTGTCTTGGTAACCATCTATTTGGCAATTGTAGAAGACAGACATGTCAGCTTGGACTCGGAGTGCCACGGCTTGGTGTCCTATTGCTCCGGCAGAGTTCTCAAATCCAATGTCCTTGGCCATGAAGTGATCTCCAGATATTGCTGTATGGTTACAAATGACAAAGCATTATTAGAGAATAAACTTCCAGACATTAAAGCTACTCTATGTATTTAATGAGCTTTGTTGTCCTTTCTATGACGGCTCTCGAGGCAAGGATAGCAATACTTACAAACTGTTGCGGTCTTGAATGTTTGGACTCCATTAGCATAGTTGAGATTTCCGGTGATCTTGGTCTTTGTAGGGCCATCACCAATCATCAGAACATGGGTATGGCTCCTTGCGAGGCTCACTTGCTCCTTGTAAACTCCTTCCTTGATGTATATCACAAAGGTTTCGTTTTTTTTCTTGGGGATTTTCTCGATGGCCTCGGCAATTGTTTTATATTGACCGCTTCCATCCTGAGCCACAATCGCATCGGCCTTGATTGTTGCAGGAGTCTCTTTGAGGAGTAGCATCCTTTTTCCACCATTGAGCCACGAAGGAAATTCATCATCAGCTTCTAGGAGTCTGCGGCTCGTCAGTCCCGGAATGTTCAAATCCTTGAGGATGGAAGTGACGCCATCAACCATGGCTAGGCCATTGCTGGTGAGCTGACTAGAAGCCATCAAAAGCTCCTTCATTTTCTCCCCAGCTGAACCTGTTGTGTTCTCAAACCCGTCCAAACAAGTCCGTTGATAAGTGATGGTAGCGCTGAGCCAGACTTTAAGGTTATTTACATACTCGTCGAACTGGCTAGCCTGGAATGACTCTATAAGATCAAAAGAATGCTCGAGTTCAGCAATAGCATCGTCCATCAATTCACGGCAATTATCAAGAGCCTGGCTAGCCATCGGATCCTTGGCCAATTCTTTCAATGTGGTGGATCTATTGATGGCATTTTGGAGAGCTTCAATGGTAACCTTGAAACCAGCCTGGACAAGCTTCGAAGGATCGGTTGTGTTTCCCGCAGCTTTTGAGAGGCTTTCTTCACAAGTTTCTCTATAATCTGTGGGTTGGCAAATAGCTTTGATAGATTTAGATGTTGTCGATATCTGCCCCTTAGGAGAGCTTTCTTGCTTCGAATCTCCTGGGCTGCCACCGATTCCAACAGCCACGGCAACCACCATGGCTACCAGGATTATAGATGACACGCCAATAATAGCATACTTCTTCTTTCCGGCGTTGGAACCATCATTACTAATTGCCATCTTCTTCAATGAAGTTATTAATGTCCTGAGCACAAAACTAAGACACTGAATATTATGGATCCAAGGTACGCCTATATATATATACACACATATACCTATATTTCACTGCTGCTATCTACCATAAAAACAGAGGTTTCAGTGCCTCTGAGGCCCTAAAAAATGTGAGATACCCCTTTAGACGAGGAGGAGCGAGGGAGGGAAGGCAAAAATAGGGATGTTCAAAATCCTGTTGCCTTGGGAAACGTGAGGTGTGAGAGGCACCCGCCAAAAATGAGGCAAAACTATTTTGTTAATACAAATTAACGCGTGGCTAATCTCTTCCTCTCCTTCATTCTTCACCATAATTATTGAAGTATCGACCCGATTCAAGGTAAAACTTGCACCTTTGTTAGCAGCAACATGGTTTTTAATTTAATATTGTTATGATTAAAATGGAAGAAGTTCTGGAGGTACATGTAATTGTAATTTATGGCATGTTTATTAATTTCGTGGTTTAAAAGTTTTTTAAAAAATTTTGAAATTTTTTTATTTTTTATTTAAATTATTTTTTTTATGTTTTCAGATCGTTTTGTTTTGTTATACTGATATCAAAATTAATTTTTTTTAAATATTATTTTAATATATTTTTAAATAAAAAATAATTTAAAAAACAATCACTATCACATATTAAAATTTTATTTTTTTAATATAAAAAAAAAAAAGAAAAGCTAGACAGAAATGACATAAAATAAAATATTTTCTCTGTGGACGTCGTTATTCCTTCAACAATGTGTATTTTTCTCATTTTGATAGTCAAACTTGTTTTTTCCGTTATTTCATCATGTTGGTATCATTATATGTATTGAATTTTTTTTTTATGCTACGGTATTCGCAAAGTGTCTAGAAATATCCTATCATTAAATTAATATTACGAAATTAATAAGTTTTAGGTTATAATTAAAAATTAAATTTCAACAACAAGGATTAAAATTAACAAAAATAAAATAAAATATTTTTATTTTCACTTTTAAATAGGTACAAAAAACTTCAATTTAATCCATGTTATTTTAAAATATTATTTTTTATCCTAAACTTTGTTTTTTTTTCATGTTTCACTCTCTTGATGGTAAAAGAAGAAAGAGAAAGTTGTAAAAAAAAATTAAAAGAAGATGAACAAAGTTCAAATAGCCACAACCATAACAAAAAAGATTTTAGTGTTGATGAGTTTATTTTAAAAATAAAAATTTAATTAAAATGATTTTCTTCAAACATACCGTAAAAGATAAATTAGGCTCCTTAAATGTTTTTATGATTTAGTTTGATTATCGGGTTTTAAATTAATTATATAGTATTTGAGGATAAAAAACATGTGTTTGTTAAGATTCTAGAACGTGTTTGATGTATTTTGAGGTAAAAATATGTTGAAATTTGAATTTTCATTATCCAAAAACTCAAATATCAAATATCAGATTTCTAGAATGTATTTGATGTATTTTTTTTTTCTAATTTAATTTTTTAAAATTTAATTTTCATTACTACCCTCTCTCATTTTCTTAGATTGTTAGGTTTAACTTTTTTATACTCAGGAATTGATTTTTTTAATTGTTGATTTAACTTCATAATACTTAAAGAAATTATTATAATTTATCTTTAAATTATTTTTTTAATTAAATTTTAGATTAATCATTTATATTTACATGATGTATTTATAGAAATGAAAACAATAAATAGTTAGTGACTACGTACTTTGAACCTTCAAGATAAATAAATAAATAAAACCTATAAAATAAAAAGAACAACCAACGCAAAATACAAGTACATTACATTTATTTTTTACTTCTTACTTGGAAGTTAAACTTCACATTTTAGTTTTTATGATTTATTTATTTATTTATTTTTAAATTAGTTTTGTTAATCACATATATACATGTTCTTTTCATTCTACAAATAAAATTTTTGTTTTACTTTCTTATCTAAATTGTGGCTTCGGAACCTAGTTAAAGCTGGCGGGAGATGGAACTAGAATATGAGGGTTTTTAACGTGGATAAAATCAATATAAGAAAGATATATAGCAAGTGAAAGAATACGAAATTGGGATAAAAAAGGGTTTTATATAAAAAATTTATTTTAAAATTTTATTATTAGAGTTTTATTTTCAAGTAATCTGGTGAAATTCAAGTTAAACAACTTTTTTTATACTAATTATAGGTTTAACTTAAAAGAGAAAAAAAAAAGTCACAAGAAGTAATTATGGGGTTATTATAGGAATTTCTAAATTAATTGCGGCTTAGATAAATTTTTAAAGTGTTTTTATGTACCTTGAAACAAATATTAAATTGATATTTTTTAGGTATTTTTCAATGATTTTAATGTGCTGATATAAAAAATTAAAAAAATATTATTTTGTTGTATTTTCAATTGAAAAACACTCTTGCAAAAACATCCTACACCGCGTTACAAAACACATGCTAGATATGAAAAGTAAAATTATCAAGCACAATATTTGATTTTCTAAACTAAATAGAAAAAAATAAAGAAAAATATTTTTTAAAACTAAATAAAAATAAAAATAACTAAAAAACAAATATTTTTTTCTAAAAATCCTCTTATATCAGTCTCCCCTTGTTGGAGACAATCCATTCTCGAGTTCAAATTGCTCATGCATCGACATTTGAATGTCCAATCAAAAGTTATTAGCCATTTATATTCTCAAGCTTTCTGTTAGAAATATCATACCCGGAATCAACAAAACTAATCGTTGCGTTCCAAACTATGTGTCCCAACTCTTGCGACAGTATTCTCAAACTCTAATTCAACCACAAACCTAGCACATAAGATGTGTGATGATTTCTCTACTAAGAGAATTTTTGTACATATGCTTCACAACTTCTATTTGAAGTTTAAAAATATTAACTTTGAACTCATCAATTTTAAAATTTGACTATAGAGTAAAGAAAATTGCATGATCAACAATATAAAGTTGCTGCATATAACAGTATTCAAGTGCGAAAATCAGTGGAAAAAAGAGAAGCATACCATTATGATAAACACCAAAACTGAGAAATAAAATTCACAGAAACATTGATGCAGTTCGTATCAGAATAAATAAAGAACTCATTGTATCGTTACATTATTGCGATGAAATTTCGTCCAAGTCTTCTCATACTTCCCACAAAATTTATAGTTATTGCTATTTGTTTTCCTTTATTTGTTTTTTAAAGCTTAGCTCTCCGTAATTCTAACTTGGCAATGGTACTCAAGTGAACTTCATCAGGGCCATCTGCTATTCTCAATGTTCTTGAAGTTGCCCAAAGATGGGCCAAAACTGTGTCTGATGATACGCCAGCTGCACCATGAACTTGCATTGCCGTGTCAAGAACCATGAGTGCTGTATTTGGAGCTGCTACCTGCTCCACATTATGTCAAACCATTTTACTCTATTTATGTTATGGATGTTTGATATAAAGAGAACGATACCATGATGCATTTCAAATTGAAGAGCGATAATTACCTTGGCCATAGCAATGGTACCGCGGGCTTTTTTGTTTCCAAGCCGATCAAGCTGATCAGCTGCCTCAAGAACCAATAGTCTGGTCTTCTCAAGCTCTATTCGACACTGCATGAAACAGTAAATTACACACGTTAGATTTTTAGGCAGAACAGCTAGATGAATAGTTCTGATGAAGAGGAACGTAGAAGGCATGCCGCATAAGCCATGGACAAATTACTAACACCGTAACCAAGGTCTATTTTTTAATTCAATACTGCAAGGGACGGATGGTGGTCCCTTTCTTTAGATTGAACGACCGGTTTCTCATTTTCTTCAAGTGACTCGGAAGATATTGTTTTCCTCGCAAAAAATGGTATCTGACAAAAAAGTATATGAAAAAAAACTACCTTTGCGACATCTGAACGAAAAGAACCATGCTCTGCAATTAATTTTCCAAATGCTTTTCTGCTGAGAGCTCTTTGAACCATCATCTGCATGCCACGCTCAGACGCACCTATCAATCTCATGCAGTGGTGCAATCTTCCAGGGCCCAGTCTACCCTGCAAGAAATTCAGGACATACTATTACTGACATAGCAAAACCTCGGTGTCTGCAATGTGTTCACACACTGTTTGCTGCACAGATCTTGTCCTCACAAAGAGGTCTACACAAGCATGTCTCATAGTTTGTGTCTACTATGGAACTGGTAGTAAAACTAAAAAGTAGGTAAAACTTTTGAATCCTGAGCTTATGTCTGTGAAAGCTGACTATTCAAAGTTTAAATCATAAGCACAAGGTGCCTTGCAAATTGATTGAACCTTTACAATGAAGCCAAATCAGAAAATCAACCAGTACAAAATTCATGTAATCCATTCAGCTACTTCGGAGCGTGCACTAACTTTACCTGTGCAATCTCAAATCCACGCCCTTCTCCCAGTAGAATGTTCTTTGCAGGAACACGTACATTGTCGAATACAACTTCAGCATGGCCATGAGGCGCATCGTCGAAGCCAAAGACCATGAGTGGCCTTTTTATGTGTACACCTGGAGTCTGAATGTCTACTAATATCATAGACTGCTGCTTGTGATTAGCAGCAGTGAAGTCTGTTTTTCCCTGCGCATAATTCCACACATTATTAAACAAAATGAACAATTGATTTAACTATCCCTGAACTTGATTATCAGAACTAACCATGACTATAAGAACTTTACACCTTGGATCCATTGCACCACTCGTCCACCATTTCCTACCATTAATGATGTATGAATCCCCTTCTCTGTTCAAGGAAAGCAAATTCAATTACAGTGATAGATAACTAAAGCTGAAACTCAAAATTATCTGCAGACATCACATAAATATCACTCCTAATGATTAACCTTGCACCAAACTTTAAACTTTTGTGCCTCTCTACTTTGATTTAAATGGGATCCCCTTTTCAATATATGCTACCTTTTAATGGAACACTCAATATTTGTTGCATCAGATGATGCAACTTGTGGTTCTGTCATTGCAAATCCAGAGCGGATCTTTCCCTGAAGCAATGGAACTAGCCATTCGAGTAGCTGTTCTTTATTACCATAGCGCAACAATACCTGAATAAAGAAGTATGGATGCTTAAAACAAGCATGCAGAATTACAGTAAATAATTAATGCAACAAGCACACATCCAGTTGTTAATATCTTGAATAGAAGGGAAACAATGGAAACAAGAAGAGGAAGCTTTCTTGATAGTTATCCCTGCATGCAAGTCCTATTAATTATCTCACCAAATATATGTTTCTATTGGTTACTATTCTTTTGATTTGGTGCAGGTTTTAAAAGATTTTCAGATACACATTCTTTCACTTACTATTAACTTGATGAGATTGAAGCCATGCCACTCAAAATACTCCTAACTCTCTTCATATGTTTTTTTTTTTTTTTTTTTTAACATAGATCTGATTACATTCCCCAGTTTTAGTGTTGGAGAGAATACATGCGTTCAAAGATGGAAGGGAAAAACATGCGGTAGTCTGTAGTCACATTAATAAATTGTTCCCAGACTCGATAAAATCTGAAACTAAAATTTACCTCCATATTTCCAGTGTCGGGTGCACCACAATTGAACACCTGCGGCGCCCAAACAGAACGACCCATGATCTCACAAAGGTACCCATATTCAAGGTTTGAGAGGCCCGCACCAAGGAACTGATCATGCTCACCATTAGAAACCATGCGACTACTTTCATCAAATAGTAATTTTTTAGCTCTTTCAGCACTATCAAACTGCAAAAAAAGCAAACAAGTTTGCAAGAATTTCATGATTCCTATCAGAGACTCTTACACGAGTTAAGAACAGTAACAGGACTTCATTGAGAAACAAGGAGCTCAGAAAGGCAGAAGCAGAAATACAGGTATCCATAAGTTCCACAATCCTTCTTTCTTAGCCAGCTCCTTTAAACTCTCTTCCTCTGGGTGCACTGTCCATCGTGAAGAAGACTGAGCAAGTTTATAGAACTCATTTTCCATGGGGTAAATGTGATCTTCCATAAACTTGATTAACTTGTTTCTCAACTTTAGGACCTTTACACTAGGAACAAGCCTCCCACTTTCATTCCCTCCACCAAATTGTTTCATGTAATCTCGAGCAACTGGATCTGGGTAGTTAAGAGAATAGCCACATAAACAATAGTCTTGACTAAAGAACGAAAGAAATCAAAATGAAGGGAATGCTAATGTTGTGTCTGAAAACCCATGATGATATCAATTAAACTACCATGTGCATACCCTTAATCTACCTGGTGGTTAATCAATTATTGTGATGGATTAAGGTTGAATTATGCATCCCATAGAAGAATAATGTTCCTAAAAATAACTGTAATGTGTACCAAAGAATTAACAAAATCTCTGGACCAAAGAAGAAAAAAATTGAGTCTACCAGGAGGAGGGTGATTAGGAAGCACAGATTTTCTTGCAATGTACGCCCATGCAGAGTCTACAAGTTCATTAGCTTGCTTTCCTGCATTTTGAGCACGCTCACCTCCCGAGGCATTGCCCTGCAATGTCACGAGGACAAAACACAAAGTTAATTTATCAACCTTCCACTGATAGAGCTTTTACCACAAGCTTCACACTAAAATATCAAGTTTTATCTTTGAACACTACCATAAGCCAACGACTGTATATCCCTGCAAGGATTGCTGCCCCACGAAACATAGCCAAGGAAATATAGAACTTCCACACAGCAGCAGGCCATGGTTTTCCCTAAATTGCAACATTTTCAGATAAAAATCTATAAAATATCTATCTACCATGAGCATTTACAAAACAAGCAAAGAGCAAGCAGTGAGTAGCTTCATAGTTGCATGAGTGTAAAACATGCCAGAATCAACAGTAACAAGCATTCATGTCATTCATTGATACAGAAACATTCAAAACATACACGTCAATTTCTCCTACTTCTAAGCACTGAAAACTACAAAGTTTTTAAACATTTACCAGCTTTCTCTACAAGTCGCTAGATCTATTTCTTAAACATTTACCACACATCTTGTAGTTACCTTGATATCTTCCCAAAGGGAATAGATATCCGAAGAATATGTGTATATGACACTTTTAAATGAGAACTTCAAAATATATTGTAGGTCAACAGCCCTAGGAGACTAGAGACATGCTGAAAAGCCTGGAATCAATCCTGCCTAGGATTCATGACTTAAAAAGAAATAGAATTCACAGCTGTCTGTCAGTTTCCTTCAGTTTGCAATCGCAAGTAGTTAAATTGCTTTCAGAAAGTCATAAGAAGAAATAACTGAGTTTTTGGCACAAAATGCATCATTTCCAAAATCTAATATGTTCAGTTTAGTTGCATTAGCAACACGTACATTCATATTTGCTCAATAAAGTACACTCATATCTATCTGAACCAACTACTAAATTCAATTTTCAAGAAACCCACAAAGAATACATGTCCATATAGTTTGATTTCCTTGCAAAGAATCACATTTGAACAATGCAGAAGGATAGCAATATTAAATAAGAGTTTCACAGTGGGTTTTTACAGATGCAGAGCAGTATTCTGCCAGATATTCTGCTTGCGAAGGAATTCCTTCTGGAATTCTGGTAAGTTCAAAGCCTTTACCCACTTGTTGATTTTCATGGTTAATATCCACAATGTAAGCCTGCCAAGGACAATGAATACAATCAGCTTAAAAATGTTGCTTAAAAGCTAAAGAAAAAGTATTTATCCTCTATATTTTTTGTCGACCATACCCAGAGCATAAGAAAGGAAAGTCTGGCATCTGCACCATAAGGTAAAAAAAAAAAAACAGGGGAAATACTCTTTCCATAAAAAAAAAGAAAAGAAATTTGGGTCAATACCAAACAGCTGTACGCAACATCAGTCATCTGGTTTCCTAATGTGGATAATTCCCAGTCGAGAATACCAATTACTCGATCCTGCACATCAAGAGTCACTTTAGATTCCTGATACTATCTAAAATATTCATATTTCAAAAAGATTTATAGCAATGGAATTGCAAACACAATAGAATCATTTAAAGCACTAATCTCACAGCATTTCACATCTCTTTACCATGTTAAACTCCGGCCAAATACTTTAATCAAACATTCAAGTACCTCACTGTCCTCACACAAAGATGAAATATATGCATTTAAATTTAAAAAAGAACTAAAAGCATTTACAACAACAGAACAGACCTCAATGGGATGAAATACAACATTATCAATGCGAAAGTCCCCATGAACTATTCCTTCTCCTGAGGAATCTTCACTAGGAATATGTTGCTGCAACCAACGAGCCAGCTCTAACATCTTTGGATTACTCGGATACCTACTATCACCAGTTGATGCAATGTATTGTTTGGTCCATCTCTCTACCTAAATAGGCACAAAAAAATAATTAAAAAAAACAATCATAAGAACCACCATTGTGTGGAAAGGCAATAGTAAAACTGCCCTTCAAACACCCAGTTCGCAATCAAAACACCGCTTTGACTCAATTTACGGTGCTGGGTACTAGTATGTATAAACTATGAATTAAATATAGGCACGCTTGCATATTGAAGGAAGATCCACCCACCTGTCTTTTACAATAGTTATCTCGCCGTCCATATTTTCCTAAACCAATAGCATCCACATCAACAGAATGTAAAGCAGCCAATACTTTGGCAGTTTCTCTATAAATTGCCTCCCTCCTCTCCGGCGCCAAACCCTGAATCAAAACACGATAAGCACAAATCTTCAAACCCTCAAGCTCATATTCCACAACGCAATCGAAATTATATATATAAAAAAATACCGGAAGCTTAGGATCCATGAAAATGCGTCCTTCCAAAAACTCCATGATGTAAAAATCAGTTCCAATCACACTCGCATCCATACACCAACAAAACACTTTGGGAACTGGAACTTCAGTATGTTCACCAAGCGCCCGAAGAACCTGTCGCGAAACATAATAAATAAATAAATAAATTACTCCACAGTTAAATTTTCCCTGTCATTTCATAGCAACCAAACAGTTCCTAAAATTTCACTTTTTCCTTCAATTTCTCAGAATCGCAGCAATAACTTTCTAACCAATCAATCCAAAACCTAAGTTTTTCTTAGCAACCAAACAGAAGTTACCTGATATTCTCTATCCACAGCATGGGCAGACTGAAGCAATTTACCAGGCGGTTTCTTCCTCAATACGTAGCGTTTCACGGAACCTCCATTTCCCACTTCCAATAAAAACGTCGGATTCGATTGTCCATGTCCAAACTAAAATACACACACAAAATCATAAGAACAAAATTTAAAAGAAGACTGGTAAGAGTTTAGTAACAGTGCACTAACCTGTTTGACGGTGAAGGTTGAAGCTGCAGAGGAAGGGAAGCCAGGGACATGGACAGAGGCATAGCGGAATAAGGAGTCGTGATCGAATTGGTGAGCTGCTTGAACTTGCCCTAACAAATCATACGTCCGATTCGCCATTTTTCTTTCTTGCAATTTGGAGAAGAAAATGAATGACGTCCGTGCGTCTGTATTTATCAACGGTTTTCTTCTTCGAAATGCACGCCATCATCCTGTTTCGTTTTCTTTCCACGTGTTTTCCTTCCTAGCATACGGCGAGAAAACATTTTGGAACATGGTAGAATTTGGGAAAAAACTCTTTTAGTACAGTATTTTAATTTCAGGAAATAAAAAAGACTTTAATGTCACGTTGACATGCGGTATCATGGGAAAGAGTTCAATGAAACCAGCCCATAAAGACCATTCTCTCTCTCTCTCTCTCTCTCTCTCTCTCTCTCTCTCTCTCTCTCTCTCTCTCTCTCTCTCTCATAGTATAAAACAAATATATAATAAAATAATACAATGCAAAAAAGTGGAGATGATATCTGCAATTCATGAATCTCAAATATCATACAAATATGACGAGCACATTATTTAATAAGAAGAGAGAAAATAAAAGAAAAAAGAGTTACATTTAAAATTTTAATAATGATATTATTAGTATTGTTAATAATATCTTAATATGATAAATCCAATAATATTAATGAAAATTATATGAGCAGTCTAAAAATAAATAAGTTTTAATATCTTTGGATGGATTGTGTAACTTATTTTGTTTATTATTTATGATTTTTTTTTGATGTTGTTGCATTTATTTTATTGAAATTTTCTTAATAATATTTGCGGTGTCATCATCAAAGTTTTGGTATGGTCAAGGAGTTTTTTTTATTTTTTTATTTTCTCTTCTTGTAATTTATAAAAAGATAAGGGAGAGAAAGTTGAAAAAATAATAAAGAGACCTCATAATCATTGTAAAACTCCAATGATGATATTACTAGTATCATTGGAAAGATCTTGACAAAATAAATCCAATAATATAAAAAAAATTACAAATAATGAACAGAGTGCCACACGAGTCAACCAAAGTTATCGGAGCTCACTTGCATTTGGGTTATTTGTGTGGCTCACTTTAATTATTTTCAGTGATCTTTCTTAGTATTATTGAATTCGTCTCATCGAGATCTTTTTAATGAGACTAGTAGTGTACTCATAAAAATTTTGGTGTGACTCTACAATTTTATTTTTCTTTAACCTCTCTTTATTAAATGCTGTATTTATCAAATTTACAATTCAAAAAAGGCAGAGATGACATGTGTATCTTTTTTACTAGGCAAGAAAACATGAGCTACAAGCACCATCTAAAAGTGAGGACACCTGCCATCTTTGAATTGTGTATATGGTTCGCGCTGTTCATTTTCGGTAGCCTTTCTTGATATTTATGGAGAGTTTTTTTTGATAACGGGATTTGTTGTCGGAGCTTCAATGGCTCCAGGATTTTATTTTTTATTTTCTCTCCTGTCCCATGAATTAAAGTGCCACACCTTTTAAATATAATATTTTAAAATACTGTATTTAGAAAGTGCAGTTTTTATAAAACTATGATATTTTATAAAAATATTTTTTTAATTGTTATAGTTTTTTATTTTTTTAAATGTACTAATTTTCAAAAAAAATCTTCATATTATTTTTAATATTAAGAATGTGTTTGAAAATAGCGTAAAAGAAAATTATCACCCCGTTTTTCTTTGTTGGAAAGTAGTTTTTTTTGAAAAGTGGTTTCTTTGAAAAGTGAATTCCTAAAAATTAAATTATTTTTTGATGTTTTGAAGTATTATGGAAATTGAATTGGAAAACACTTTCCAGTGTTTGGTTATGTTATAGAAAATGAACTGGAAAATAATTTATTAATGAATTAATTTTTTTTTCAAGTTTATCTAATATATGAAAAATATTAAATATAAATATTTAATCACTTATAATAAAAGAATAAAATCTAAAAAGTGTAATGATAAATTTTTTTATTATATCGTATATTTATATATAGCTTATTTTATAAAATATAACTATATATGTCATATAATATTTTTTTTCAATTTTAAAAGCTTAAAATATGTTTTTTTTTCATATGAAGAAAGTTAAATTAGTTTATGGTTTTAAGTAAGAGTATAAAGATATTTGGATTTTTTTGGTATAAAGATTTTTTTAAAAGATAAATAAATACAAAAATATTTTGATTGGTTTTTTGGATAAAGATTGTTTTTTTTTTTTTACGGATATGAACAATTATCCCTTTAATATCCCTTTAATATATATCAAATAAGCATTAAGAAATAAATATAAATTAATATCTTACATCAAACATAGTCATGCATAAATATTAAGTGTTGATGTCATACACATAAATATTAGTTCAAATTAACAAATATAAACATGCTAGACCGAATTAAACATGTAAACATACTTGTCAAATAATAAACATAAACTTTCTTATCATAGTAAAATCATCTTAGCAATCAGGCCTGTAACAATGTTGGTTTACCAAATTCTGAACCCAAATTTTTCTTAAATTAGCATTTTTTATCATCAATGCTTTTGCCAACATTTCATGTTGAACCAAGTGATCAAATGCATCCCTAAGAGTAATCTCATCAAAACCTTCAATTTTCATCACTTCTGTATATAGCTCATTAACATCAAGTTGATTTTTGCTGAGGCTTTGAATTGCAAATGCTACATCTCCAATCTTTTTAGACAACTTTTCAACACCATCATCTTCATACATGCGATTTCTCTTCCTATGTTGCCTCTTGTGTGCACTAGAGGAAGATGTCTCCTTTTCTTTTGAAGTTTCTTCATATTCCCTTTCATTTTCAATTGAAATTGATTGCTCTTCTGTGTTCTCTTCCAAGTTGACATCAACATATGATTTGACATAATTTCTGATTGTCATGTCTTTTCCAACAACAATTGTCATTGCCTCATACATATCAAGTTTTTTGTTGAGATACTTGTCATGATTGGGATGTGCCTGTTCAATTGTGTTTCATAAGACCAAAAAGATTTTCCATTAATTGATCTAAAACGACTCTTCAAAATACCAAACCCTCGCTCAATAGCGGTTCTGAACGAAGAGTGACGAAAATTAAATAGCTCATTTTTATTTTCTGGTGAATGTTCTATAAACTCATTCAAGTGATATTGAACTCCACGAAAAGGAGAAATGATTCCTTTTCGAATACCGTAACTAGCATCACCAAGATAGTATTTTCCTACAAATTAGAAGGAAAAAAAACCTATTACTATCTTTATCTAATTAAACATTTTATATGTTTATTACATATAATAAATACTTTATTATATACATTCTGGAATTTTTAGACCACTAGGCCTTGATAATGCATCACCTAAAACCTGTGAATCATGTGCACTTCTTTCCCAGCCAGCTAAAACATATATAAACTTCAAATCAAAAGTTATAGTTGCTAAAACATTTTGTGCTGTTCCTTCTTTTCGACCTTGAAACTTTCCTTGAATCTCAACAGGAACATTTGCAGGAACATGGGTACCATCAATTGCTCCCACACAATCCTATATAAATATGAAAAAATAATTTATAACCTTTTCTTCTAGATGTAATTAATTACTGTAAAAAAATATTGGTATTGTTCTCATACCTTAAAATAAGGATAAAATCTTCGATTATTCATTATCTCTGCGGGAACTGTATCCCCTAGGTCTTTAATAAGGTGTTTGTATAACTTAAGAATTGTTTTTAAAACAATTATAAAGTAACAATGGATAGTTTCAACAGACCTATAGTATATACCACTAATAAAACGAAATCTTTGGTTTTGGCCTACAATGTGTAAGAACATAATTACTTGCTCCCTAATAGACACATTTTGAGTTAATCATAATAGGTCATGACTTGTGAGAACATCACACAAATTATATAAGACAACTGGTTTGATACGAATTTGTTCAACGTAATGTCTATCACCTCGATTCAAAATGCTATCCATATAGAATTCTCGTTGAGCAATTGCATTTATACGTGGTTCTCTTGGTATATAATTTATATTTCTTTCTTGTTTAATAATAGCTATCCCTGTAGCTATCATAGTTACAGCTGCTCCCATACATGCTGCATGAATAATCTTACTATCCATAACAAGAAAAGTGAAGTTTTCTGATAACAAAACCTAAAAATTTAGGGAAATAAACATTAAAAAAGCATATAAATACTCACATAATCAATACAAGAAATTATACTCAAAGAAGCTGACAATGTATAATAGTTATGGCAATAATATCTGATTTCCTAAACAAACAATGCCTTAAAGTACATAATTTTATACATTCTGTATATAACTCATGTTTCACAGTCTGAACATATAATTTTATTGCAAGATTATATGTTCAGACCCTTAATGATTTTTCTACCAAACCATTTCATTTTTTCATTAACATAACATCGCTGTCATCTTTATTCATTTGCCTCAAAATACCGAAATGGAAAACACACAGAAAACGCACATCACGCACATCATCAACAGAGACCCAAACTTTTTTCATCAACAGATTTTCTTGCCAACACCATATAATCTCAAAATTTATAGGGAAGCAGAAGAGAAGGAGAAGGAGAGCCAAAGGTAGCAGATTTGGGAAGGGGACAGATTTGGGATTATCTTCTGGAAATAAGGGTGCTTTTCCATCGGGTGGGTCGAGTTCTACTGGAAGAGAAGCAATTGAAGAAAAGGAGAGGAAGATGAAGAGATGGAGTGGAATTGAAAGCAAATCTTTTCGATTTAAACGAATTGTCCCTCTCCTGTTGTCACTTGTTCACTCCTCAGTGAAAGGGGATTTCTTTGGGCAGTGCTCTGTTTTTGGGTAAAGCAACTGGGGACATGCCAAAGAGGAAGTTTATCAAAACATCATGCAAGGCGAGTGGGGAGATCAACTAGAATGAAAATAAAAGAGTATGGGTTTGCTGTGTTTTTTTCACAGAAACAAAACAAAATGGGTTTGCTGTGTTTAAATGGTTTTGATATTTTGTTTGGTTTCTGGGAAAAATACTGAGCATGAGTTTGCTATGTTTGAATGGTTTTGATGTTTTGTTTGGTTTCTGGGAAAAATACAGAGCATGGGTTGCAACAAATTAAACAATATAAACCGTGAAAAAACACTGCAAATTAAACAATATCACAAGATTTATGCTATTATTATAACTACAGATCTAAACAAAGAAGATGAAAACATAAAACAAATAATATATAGACATTTGAGGAAAAAGAGTTACCTGAAGTAAGAGCTGATAAAGAGATGCTTCAATTGTTCTGGTAAAGAGATTTGAGATAGAAAGAGAGTTAGGGATTTGTATTCTGTAACACGATGTTATATTTTTTTGTAAACAAAGGAAATTATTTTCCTTAGGATAAGAAAATGAAAACACTTTCATGTCATAAAGCATTAATTTTTTCTTTGATCGAAATTCATTTTCCTTGATCAATTTTTTTTATGTTTACCAAACATAAGAAAGTGAGAAAAATAATTTTCAGGAAAGTGAATTTCTAAAAACAAACAAGACGTATAATGCTGCGCAAAGGGATAGTGCCGAGGAATTATGATTGTTTTCTAACCAAGAGAGAATGACGAGGATGGAAGGGCAACATTGAGAATGGTTTTTATTTATTTAAGAGTTTTTATATTGTACAATTATTTCAGATTTTATTGTTAAGAATATTGATTTTTATTTTTTTACTAATTAAATTAGGATTTTAGTTTTCTGTTGAGTTAAAGTAATAATCTTTATTATTTTAGTTTCCTATATTGAATAAAGATTTATTGTATTCATTTTGGCGTTTTTTCCATGTTAAAAATATTGATTTTTGTTCCGAAATAGATGCCATTGCTTCAAATTGACTTGAAACGTGAATTTTCAAAATTATTTGACGTTGGTTGATTATATATAATAATAATAATAATAAATTGCATGCAATTTTAAATATATTCTATGGTTAAAACACATAGATTGCTTATGTATTAATATATTTACATCTTAACCAATAATATCTTGCCATCTAAAAATAAATAAATAAAAAATACTAGCACATAATCGGTCCATCTTGCCATATATGCATACAAAAAGGAGAAAAACTAAGATATTGATGCCAAAGAAAAGAAAACAAAAAAACCTAAAAACTATGAATTACAATTTCCTAGCGTTCGTTTATTGCAAATTATTTTTACAATTTCTCATATTATAAGCTTTTGTTGAAGATGTATATTGATTTATTTATTTTTGATAAGATGTAAAAAAATTTAAAAAATCATCTTTCATACTAAATCAATCTATATTTAGATCTTTGGGGTTATTCAAAAGTTTATGATAGTATAAAAATTGTATTATTTGAATCTTTATTATTTTTTAATTAAGTCATTTTTTTAAATAAAATTGTGAAATCAAGTGATATAATAGTATGGTTTTTTTTTTCAAAAACAAACAATAATTAAGAATTTAAATTAACTATACATCATATAAAAAATACTGTATCCATGTTAAAATTTTTTTTTATTATTTTATTTTAGTTCCAAGATAGAAATCTTTTTAAATTCTATTTAAATCAATACAAACAATATCAACATTAATACCAATTAAGCTGGCAAAAAAAAAAAAAAAATTGCTATAATGAATACAGGCTGCCAGGTATTTATTTTTTCTTTTTTTTTTCTACAAATAAACACGTCTCTTTTTGATAAGGCTGCCCGGTCTGATCGACTTCCTTATTGGTGACCTGTGCGGTTGATGAATAGTTTTGATTTTTTAACAAAAATAATATTTTAATTTACTCTAAATATCAAATTTTGTGTTGTGGCGTCCCTTTTTTTATCAAATGCATGTTTTGCCTGTTTAGTATTGAGTTCTAAATAGAAGTTTTGTAAAATTTAAAATATTTTATTTAAAATTAAGTTTAATCGTGTTTAATCTTTTAATATATTAATATTAAAAATAAATTTAAAAATATTAAAAAAATTATTTTATTGTATTTTTAAATAAAATAATTAAATACATGTATAGGAATTTTAATTTATAATTATATATATTTTTTAAAAAACAAGTTGTAAAGGCATATATTTTTTTTTGCTGAATTTTTTTT
>Ga0325411_1001635_pt1 | contig 25036 bp, 16 predicted proteins | sample PopdelMetagenome_13_FD_206181 | JGI IMG/M metagenome (GOLD analysis project Ga0325411, IMG submission 206181) | Populus deltoides microbial communities from Bellville, Georgia, United States - Xylem-PdIQD-R4 | ecosystem: Host-associated > Plants > Phyllosphere > Stem > Wood/Secondary xylem... | reverse complement strand
AAAATAGTAATGAAAAAGAGCTTTTTATAATTGGGTGGTTTAATTAATTAAATTGAATGAGGTTCAATTTGATTCAATGGCTTTTCAAGAGCAAAACGAAACATGTGGAATGAAACCGGAATGTTCCGAGCGGAATTTAGCCGAAAAATCCGGAATGGACCGAGATTTAAAATGAGATGAAATTTATTCCGTTTTGTTCCGTTTTTTGAATTTGTATGGAATGTTTCGGTCATTTCAGGCGAAACGGAACGAAATTGACAACTATGGTTTAGATATTATAGATAATATACCTTTTGCCTATCAAGCATAATGCAAAAATACCTACGATGTACTCCATGTTTTATATAACTATACAAGGCATATAAGAACCATCTCCAATTGTCATTATTTTCTGCCTCCACAATGGCATACACAACTAAAAAAAGTATAATGTTGCCATCTTACCCCACTATTGATAAAAGGACACCTCTATATGGACCTTCTAGATGGAATCCATCAATGCCAATGAAAGGTCTAAAACCATTCAAAAACCTCTTCTTTTGAGCTTTTAGGCACACATACACTCTCTGAAACTCCATTGATGAATGATCTTTAAAATTGAAGTTGAGGTTATACCCTAGAAACATATCAAAATCTGGGTTACACTCCTTCAATACATGTATATATCTAGGAAGTCTGATGAATGAATCCTTATAAGTTTATTCTACAAACTCCTTCGCCTTTGTCCTGGCCCTTCAAAGTCATATTGGGTGTGGTTTGATACTATACTTTTCCTCTAAAATTGTGTCTAGTGCTTCTCTAGATATGTTTGGATCAACACTAATAACATGTAGAATTGCCAGCTTTTATAATGGAAGGCCTAATACAAGTATGTTTATCTTTAAGATTCTTAACCATGGAAGTATTGCCCCCCAAAACAAGTGAAGTATAAACCCTTCACTCATAACCTACACATAAACATGTTGCTGCAACCTTCTCATTCTGATTAAAGTGTCTCTTCAAATGATAACCATGTTTAACCTTTTATTTTCTCAACACTTCCCTAAATGATTGGCATTATGAAAGATCTGACGTTCTTGAAAATTAATTGATCCATCAACTCCCACTTTAAATATCTTGCATTTAAAACTAGATGTAAGACCAAAACTTGCCTTCTTTTATGCCTTTTCCCAATCCTTCTACTTTTATTTTTTTAACCCTCAAAACTACTATATGATTTTGCACTAAATGTAATATTATCAACATCTTCATCGCTGCTTATTTTCCACTCATCCTCTAATTTTGGGCCACTTAACAAACTTTTACCAAAGCATACATCACCATCTAAGCTAGCAATCCATTCATCTTTTTCTTCGTTAACAAATTCAAATCCTTCCCCATCAAAAGGAATATAATCATCATTTTCCTCCTCCTTCTCCTCCTCCTCCTCCTCCTCATCATCATCATCATCATCATCATCATCATCATCATCATCATCATCTGCATATTTATCACCACCCTTATCATGTACACTACTAGTGCCAACATTACCCCTTTTAGTTCTTTCACTTCCTAAATTGCCATCATCAAAATTCCTGCCAACTTTCCCATCATCATCATCATTAAGAAGATCTAATTCATCTATATCAAATTCCACTATAACTTTATTACTTATAGCAACATCATCATTAAAGTATTTTACTTTAGTTCTCCTATTGCCTTCAACCTTGCCAATGAAACACCTGGTATCCTCATTGTTAAAGGAGTAGCAACATCATCAACATTAATATAAATATGTATTTCTTCTTCCCCTTGGTGCATATTCGTTAGCTTCAATATTGATGCATTGTCAAATATTTGATTCCCTTTATCATCCTTTATTTTAAAACCTATATGAACAATATGTCCAACCTTTCTCAACATATAACAAACTACCATGGTGAGCAATAATAAATGATATCTTGTATCATGTCATTACAAACAATACAAGTCTAATTAAAGATCTATCTAGTAGAAACCTGACTACAGACATATCTAGAAGTCATGTATGTCAAACCTTAATTTTATCAATTAAAGTTACTATAAATAGTAACCTTAATTGATAAAATTAGGGCATTTTTATGTTTAGTTAACAAAACATGCATTAGAAGAAAATAATAGTTTAAACATTACTACAACACTTAATATTGTAATCATTCAAGCCATAAACATATTAATTTAGGGTTTTCAAAGCTTTGGGATTAGGTTTATGGTAAATAAAAAATTATTTGTTTTTTTGTTAAACAAGTGCATATTCACAATATTTTAACCATTATCCACTAATTTAACATAACATAACACCACACATGCCACTAAACACATGATTAAAAGACTTACCTCTCCACTATTTCTAATGAACAAGGTTGAATAAAATAACAACAAGAAGAGGTTTTATACCCCTCGTAGTTGTATATAGAGATTAAATATAAAAAAACAAAGGATCTTGCTTCAAATTTGTATGGGTGTATTGTGTTTGTAGATAAAGACTAACCATATAGGGAAGAGAGAGAAACGAGGTTTGGAAGCAAGTTATGAATATTTAAATTTATTATATATAAGGGCAAATTTGCTTTTTTATCTAATTTGATTTTTTTTGATGATCACAGAGACAAACTATAATTTCTCAAATCTTAGATTGAAAATGAAAAATATATCAAAGTATATAAGTTTTTTATTTTTTTAATTATCCCTATTCTGATTGTTACATGACAATAACGTAGCAAGGGAAATTGTTTTCTATGACTCGGAGTTTAAAGTAAGTAACTTCACACCTTGCAGTGGGATACATTGAAGATAAAAACATTTTGCAAGAGAAAATATTATGTTTTTATAGCACCCCTGTCATTATTAATGGCACTTCACTTTCTTGGAGAGGTAAACTCGGGTTACTGAGCAGAGAACTTGCTGCTTGAGAAAATGTAAATTCATCACAAGGATAAAAAGAAATAAAAAAGGCCTTTGTACTTGGGGACAAACTATAGAGATGGGAATGGAAAGACAACAGGATAACAAAATGGCTGCTGTTCAATTTATAGAGTAAACCATGCATGGTGCGCATAAAGATGAATACTTTCAGAGATTAATCTATCGGTGAAACAAAAGAAAACAAGCTTCCAGCAGAGAAAATCAGACACGTTGTTCTGAGATTTGAACCTGAAAACTGCCCACATTATCCATTTCCGTTTTTTCCATGGAAGTTGGGAGTTCAGGAAGCTCGCTCTCCCCTAATTGGGCCAAAGAGAGAAAGTTCTTTATTAGAGCAGTATCCCGGGCTACTCCCTAACAACTGGCTCAATGGCAATGCTTTGTGCACTTAGGCTTAGCATTGGCTCAAGCCGCCCAGGGATGAAGTCGCTGGTCCTTTACTTTAGGGCCAGGGATGAAAGTGTCTGGTTTGATAGAAGCAGGCTTCATTCTCGGAAAGTTACCTAAAGAGATAATATAGTAGAGAAAATTAAAGAATCAATTCTACATACTGAGCACTGAACATACAAGATCAGCTTCCCAATTAGTGGATAAATGAATCCAAACAGAGAATACAAGGAATTTAGATATGGTATTTCATTGAATTGGAAAAGGAAAATGAAGAATTAGCTATCCAGAAGATCCCTATGTTCTCAGAATTAAACAGTAACAACAACGAAGCCACAAGCTTGGAGGGCTGCCATTCCGAGTAGCAGGTGCTCCTAATTTAGGGCCACAGAGAGAATTTCTAGGGACATCATCTCTCAAGTTGCGGTGTGTTCCATTTTACGGGTCCTCATCATCCAAGGAAGAGATTTGAGCATAAACCACATCAGGATACTCCTCGTACTCTGCAACTTCTGGGATGCAGTATATGATTCGTGTACCAGAAACTACAGTTGCCCCTCCAGCAGCACCTTAAACATCAAGGGGAAAAAAAGAGTGCTGATACACATTGAAGGAAAAACCACTGCTCAACTAGAGAGCAATTTTCAATTTGAATCAGAAGTTGGTAGCACAAAATCTACCAATAACATTAAATACCATACGTACCATCACAACTTCTCATATTCAGCCACAACTACATACCTATACGGAGAGGATCTCTTTTAACTTCTCTCATCCAGACACGTGGTTAGTTATTAGCTATTATGGAGGATTGGATATAATAGCTCTCTAGCAATACTACAAGGCTACTCTTCTTTCAATGACTAGGCACTAGTAATAGAAAAGAGCTATGTTGATGGACTCATGCATGACTTAGGGCATCACAACACTAATCCCTACCCTCAGGCTCCCAGCAGAACTTGAGGTGTTCTTTGGTGGCCTGGATTTCTGCAATTGTGAAATTCAACTGTCTTCCCTCCCGTCTTCTAACGTATTTACAAAGTCATTAGAGATGACATTTGAAAATGAAAAGTGACATTCAAAATCCAATTATAAAGAAAGGTAAATTATGTAGGTTTTCATCCTACCTCTAGAAATAAATTATTATGGATTAAAACAATGAAATTTACTTAGATATGGTGTGTAATTAAAAATATCATGAAGGATGTTTTAGTATTTTTATGTTGTCTTTTCTATTTTTTATTCGAAAAGCTACTGGTGTGTATTCCACATGCCGTACCAACTAACAATCAAATTATTTAGAATTATTTATAAATGAATAAATTTAAATATTTACCATTAATCTTTTGTTTTATCAAATAATAATTGATTTTTTAATTTTTGAAACATATAATATAATTTATAATTGCTCTTAGTTAAAAATTAGGGACACATTTGAATTATATGCCACATGATTATAAATTAATAATAAATAAATTAGTTTTTGATTCGTGGAAAGAGTTGAAATATGCATTACTAGCATTCTCTAAACAACAACCAAGAAAGGCTTTGACACTATCAATATTTGTTTAAAATAGTAAAAACAACGTAAAAAGTAGAAAAAAATAACATATAAGAAAATTAATAAAAAATTCAATTTATTTTGATAAGTTTTAAAGTAAAATAATTATTTTAAAATTTTAATGTTTATATTTTTTGTTGATTTTTTAACACTTTTTAGAGTTTTGACAACCGAAATAAAATATAACGACATTACTATATAGTTTAGTTGTCAAGTAGCTTATTTATATTATTTAGAGTTTTACATGGTGCATAAATTAAAAATAAAAGTTACCTGTATTTAAATCCACATAAGGGGTTCAAACAAAACTAAACACATATAGTCCAGTATTGTTAAGAAAATATAAAATAATGTTGTCGTCGGTGAAAAATCACAAATGACCACCCATTAAATAAACATTTTTTTTTTGCAATGAGTTTGAGTAAAAAAAATAAAAAAAATAAAAATTCATAAAAAAGAGAAAAAAAAGAGAGAGAAGATAGAATTTATATTGAACCAATAACAAATTCATAAACATAAAAAATAAACTATTTCAATAGGAATATATGATATGAATTTTTAGATCTAAAACGTTAGATTAGAGTTTTGTAATAATTATTTGTTTATAAATAATTTCTGAATTTGAATTTTTATTTAGGATACTTCAAGATAGTTTTAAAGTTTTGTTTTTATATATATATAAAAAAATAAATAAATTTTTGTTTAGGATATTTCAAGGATAATTTAAATGTTTTTTAATAAAAATTAAAAAAATTATAAAAAATTAATTAGAATTTTTGTTTAGGATACTTTAAGGATAATTTAAATGTTTTTTTTATAAAAAAATAAAAAGAATTAATTAGGCATAGCCACCATACCCAAGTATCTTGGGTCTGACATGCTACCAGACTCAAGGGGTTTAAAACATTCTCTATACTCTTAATATTCTTTTTTGCATTATAAAAAAATAATATTGATTCGCTGCGGAGCGAGAGCCAATATACTAGTATGTTATGGAATTAGGTTATTTAGTTTTTGTACAATGATTAATCAAATATTCATGTTAATATTTTTTTTAAAGACTGTTTGGAAGTGTGGTTACAGTTTATTTTCAAATTATTTTTTGCTCATAAATACTTCAAGGTAATGTTTTTTTTTAAATTTAATTTTGAATAAAAATTATTTTTGAATTTTAGCAAACCTCTATTTGGACCGCATTCCTAAACAAGAACTTAATTTAGGAAGTACAAAATTGATAGTAAATGTCCTGTGCAAAACAATCCCTATCAAGGAATTTAAAGACTTTTTAAATTTAAAAAACAAGAGTGTTTGTTTTTTGTTTTTATATGATTATTACTCTAAGAATTGAGATATATTTGTTTGGAGAATAGAAAAAAAATAAACCTTATCTTGGTAGTTCATGGGGTATTTATATTCCTTGAACCTTATTGTTTTAGTGAAATGGAAGGATTAAATAGTAATTGAGCATTAATCAGATGAAAATTTAGTAGATCATTGAAAGATCTTTCATACACCTATAGACGTAGAGAAATGATTATTTTTTATATGAATAAATCATGCCAATAATCTTAAAGATATAACCTTATGGTTTTAACAAAGATTAATTGGGTCTGAAGTATAGCTAAACTTGGAGAAGATAATTCTAGCAATTTGCTTAATTTACAATTTGGATTTAGTCTATTATTAAATTTAAGTTTAACAATTTTCCAAATCTATAATGCATTGAACTCAACTTAAAACTAAACCCAAATATAATGATTGATTGAGTTATCCTGCATTTCAAAACATAAAAATATTTGAGTATAAAATACTGAATTATAAAAAAACACTTTTTTTTTCTGACAGCATCTTTGTTCTGACGAAGAGTTAACCGTTACATACAAGCAAATAAGAGTGTGTTTGGTATTGTGGTAGCTGTTGTGGTTGTGGTTTGAAAAAAATTATTTTATAAAAAGTATTTTTAGTTGAGGTTGGTTTGAAAAAATAAGTGTTTGGTTAAATCTGTAGTTGAAATTGAGTTTGAACAAAAAATAGTTTAATGTGTTTGGTTAATAATACTTTTGAAATTGAGGTTATAAAATAATTTTAAAAAATATATATTAATATTGATGGTTTTTAATTTAAATATTGTAGATTTAACTATTATTATTACATCATGAAATAAATAATACTTTATATAAAATATTTTTTATTGTTCCATTAAATTATCTACAATTCCATCACGTATGAAATATATCCGACAATAAGTCATTGAATAATGTTAAATACTAGTTTTTTAAATAAAATACAATTAAAAAATAAAAAATAATTTTTATTTTTTATTTTACTAGGTCGGACCTGGTTCAATGCATTTAAAGTTTTGAACTGGAACCGGAAGCATGAACAGTGCACAAGAAGCAGCATTTGCTGCTTCTTTTCCTGCGTCCCAAACGTAAATTTACATGGGACCCATACACAGTAAACTGTGTTTTTTTTGGTTTATTCTAAGAAAGACATCAACACAAACCAAGCACCATATTCCTTAATTTGAAAGTTTAGGTTCCACACAAAAAGATAAACTCAGATTTTCTGAAACAAAACTATCAGATAGAAATGCTCAATACACAAAGCTAAACAGCTGCTTTCATATTTATCATATCTTTATCCTTTTGCCCATAATCATTTCCCACGTCCTGTGACCCGAGATAATGAATAAAACAAGGAAAAAGAAGAAGCAAGAGGGAACAAACAAGGAAATATGAAACACAACAAAATCACCATGAACATCCAATGCTTCTGATTATACCATTGGGATGGAGTTATTGTCCTTGTGGAGAAAGAAATAACTAACTAGATATCCCATGCCTGCACCCTTTGCTTGAGGTATATAAATTGCTGGGTTGTTTGTTCTCTATACAAAGGAGCAGGTCTATGGTCTCGTGAAGAGAGAATTAACTGGTGAAAGCAACAAACTGAAAGAATCAAAGCAATAAAAACAAGGATTTTACTCCATTTGAAGTGGGTGCAGCTCCTCTTAAAAAGAGCTTCGCTGTCAAAACAATGTTGTTGGAGCTTTTGATGTCTGGTTAATGATGTATAAATATCAATAATCATCTCGCAGCATGTTCTTCGCCAATGAATTGCACCATCTTGTCATTCCAGTCCCAGGCTGTTATAGTTTCTTCTTAGGTAAGCTGCAGGAACTTCGCAGCTGTTTCGTCACTCGGACCAAGTAGAAAGAAAACGAATGGGCAGGGCACTTTGATTACACAACCAAAATAGGGAAACCTAGAAAGACCACATCAAACAAATGAAAGGTACTACGGACCAACTAAGAGCACACCCATGCAAGGGATGGAATTATTTCAAATCCTGGAGAAATTTTAAACATAGTAGTACATCGGCAGAAGCTACATCAGGGGTGGCATCAACTAAAATGAAGCTTAATAAAAACATTACATCATTGAAAAACGGTGGGAAAACAAAGGGAAACAAGCCATGTGTTCACACAACATGTCACCTTAAATGGAACTTCAACGCAAGACACCTATCGCCCCCTCTCAAATCCAATACGAGTTCTACCAGAGCCTCCATCATGGCCATCTCGTGTTGAAGATCCTCCGCTAGCTCTCATTGTGCCACCAGAACCAACTTTGTCTATGGCTTTCTTACCCTTCTTCACTTCGGTCAAAAACTGATCCAGACCAAATGGATCAGCTTCTTCTTCATCCTTCTCAAACTCAACTGGCCTGTCCCGTGGGCCAGTCCTCTGTGAAGTACCAGCAAATTCCTTGTCAGGTTTGAATCGTTCAGTCTTCATTATCTTATCTATTTGCTCATCTGCACCTCCATACATATCAGCATCAGCATTCTTCTTTGGCTGATATAGAGTTGAAAGTGTGGGCTGAGCTGTGAAAAGGCCTTTGTCGTACACGTTGTATTGATCATCAGCAGCAAAACCAGAATCCATTCCTTTCTCTTGGTTGAACAACCTTTGATCATATGCAACTTCTCCCCCTTTCCCAGCTCCAGTAGAGGCCATACCAAGAGCAACCTTCTCACTGATGTCACGATCTCTATCTCTTGTGATCTTGCTCTTCTTACCCATTGCAGCATCTTTTGCTTCCAGTCTTCTTTCTCTCTCCCTTTCTCGACGGCGCTCCTCACGAATTTTCTCACGTCGCAGCCTCTCTTCCCTCTCTTCCCTTGTCTCCTTTGGGGCATCCCTCTCCCTTTCCTTCACGTGTTCATAATCCCCTCTCATGTCAACATCATCCATTGCACCCCTCTCTAATGGAACTGGAGCAGAAGGCGGGGGTGCTGCACCGGTTCTCTCAGAACGTGCTTTCTGAGCTAATGCCCGCAACTCTTGCTCTTTCCTTTCCTTCTCCTTCATCATCATTTCCTTTTGAACCTTGGATCTCATAGCAACAGCTTCTCTAGCCTTCTGCTCAGCAACATAAAGGGCCTCTGATAGCTTAGCAAAATTATCATTAATCTGAACATCCTGCAGGCCTCTTCCATCAGCAGCCAGACGCTTATCAAGAGGAATTGTGTAACCCTTAGGATTCTTCCAATTCGAGATACAAGGTGGGATTTTCCAATCCTGCTGATCTTTCACAGTCACAGGTCGAGGTGGTGAGTGCATAACCGGCACAGGTGGTGATCCCGAAGCCTTAGGAACCCTCTTATGCTTGAACTTAGGTGGCTCAAGGGGGTCCACGGGCATCTCCACCATTCTAATAATCCTCTCTTTGGCACCCGAGTTAAAAGCTGCTGACTGCTGCGAAGGCTTATACTTAATATACTTCGAATCCGAAGATTGTTTGGGCACATTCTTTGGCTGCGCTGCGCTCAACCTGACATTCACAATTTTTTCAAGTGCAGCTTTTGTTTCCAGCGTGGTCTCCTCAATCTCCTTTTGCAGTTCCTCATCCTCATCCCCATCCCCCTCTTCCCCCTCTTCCTCACTCTTCAACAGCTTTGGAATCAAATCCTTATGTTGCGAATACACAATCTTCTTGGCATTCTCATTCTGTTTCACAATTGCATCATAAGCAACGTTCCCATGAGAATCAACAGTCAACGCCAAAATCTTCGAACCAGGTTTTGCAGATTTACTCCTACCCATATCAAGCGGGTATTGAGCAACATGAATCTCAGGAAATGCACCCCCATCACCAAAATCTTCAACTTTCCTGGGAACAAAACCCTTACGCTGCAAGTAAGAAGGTACGGGGTTATGCTTAATTGCAGCAGAAGCAGATTGTTCAGCCTCAGATGAACTAAACCTCTGCTTGAACCATGGATCATTGGAATGATCATAATAAGTTGTGGTAGTGGATTTAACCGGAGGCAGTAATTCCTTTAAAGCCGCCATGATAATTGCAGCCTCCTAGACGAAGATAAAACCCTAACCCTAACCCTAACCCTAAATCGTCCATTAAAAAAAGCGAAAGAAATCAATCAGTCCACCTACGTAATCAAATCTTAATTAAGAACTAATTAATATAACAAAAAAATAAGAATAAACTTCATCAAATAAAAATAGATTCTTAATAGCCTAAACAGAGGGGGGAAAAGGAAGAAAAATCAACCTGCTTACTCGAATATGTCTCTGCTGAAGCTTTTTCAGAAGAAATATTTTTTTAAAAAAGAGATATGATTTAGGGATTCGACAACAAATTTGAGAGAGAGAGAGAGAGAGAGACGCGGCTGGTGATAAAAAACACGATCAGATAATTGAAAGCTGAGAGAGAGAAAGAGGAAATATGATGGGTCGTTTTTATTGGGCTTGTTTTACTCGGGTCGGTGCTCCAGAATCCGTCAGGACTCGGACTCGAGACCTGGCTAATCAATAAGAGCCACGTTGATGACTACTTCGAATGACCAATACGATCTTACCACTTATATAAGTCAGGGACAACAATGTCAATTAAATAGTCAAATTAGACCTATATTTGTAATTTGATATTTTGGTTGAGGCACCGTTTGGCAGTTCTCGCAAATCAGCTGCTCAGTCACAGCCTGTGACTCCTGTGACTCACAGGAGTCGTTGCTCACTCAAACTCAAACTCAAAGGCGTCTTCTCTTTCTACTAGACGACCTAAAAAAGCAAAAAACCCTCCGTTACAAAGGCACACAAATATTATTAATGGCGGTCGCGGAGAGCTCGAGAGAGACGACAGCAGGAACGCTGCGAAATGCGTTTGGCAATGTGCTCTCTTTCTTCATTCTCCTCTTGATTGGAGTTCTGGCGTTCTCGATCCGCCTTTTCTCTGTCAGTTCACTCCTCTAACCTCTGTCTCTAGTTCCAATCTTTATAATTGCCATTTCTGGTTTACTTTTGTGTTTACCCGTTTGGTTGCTGAGGAAGTAGAGGAAAATTCAATTAAACTGGTTTATTGATCAACTTTTTAAATTTGAATTGTTTTGAATTCGCTGTCTTTTCCATTTGGAAAGCAAAGGAAAAGATATGAGATTTTCCTTTGCCTTAAAAAAAGAAAAAAAGATTTCTTTTACTTCTGAAACTAAAGCGAGAAGGTTGGCCGGGCCTGGCAGGTAATTTTTTTTGATTGTATGATATGAGCCTTTTTTTTTGTTAAAAAAAAGCTTTTGTATTATTGTAATTAGAGTTGATTTGTGTGTTTTGTTAGTTGTTGCAGTTTTGTAAACTTGTGGATTGATTTTCAGGTAATAAAGTACGAGAGTGTTATTCACGAATTCGATCCGTATTTCAATTACAGAGTCACCCAGGTTCGATTTTCCTCACGATAGTTCTTGAAATCCTTTCTTTTCTTTTTTTTTATATACAATTTGTACAGAGAATGAGAAATTTAAGTGTTGTTGGTTTCAGTTTTTGACAAAGAATGGGGTTTATGACTTTTGGAATTGGTTTGATGATCGAACCTGGTAAGCACAGATAATTCTCACGGTGTAAAGTTGTTGGTTAGCTGTTCTTTTTGCAAGGTTTTTGTATTGGGAACTTAAATTGCATGTTCTTGTATATTTCACTTAAGGTATCCTCTTGGTCGTGTGATTGGTGGAACTGTTTACCCTGGGTTGACCTTGACAGCAGGCACACTTTGGTGGTGAGTATTTGTAGGTAATCATACGAAATGCATTCATTAGTTTCTGGCATAAATTTGCAATGCTACTTTTCTGTGCTTGTTGCTGTTTGCAGTTTCCGTGAATTATTAACATTTGAAATGGCATGTATTACTGAGTCCTATATTGTCTAATTTTTTGAGTCATTACTATCTGGTGTCAGGTTATTGCATTCCTTGAACATTCCATTGTCTGTCGAGTCTGTTTGTGTATTCACTGCACCAATTTTCTCTGCATTTGCTTCATGGGCGACTTACCTTTTGACCAAGGTTTGTATTGTGACTCAATTCTTGTCTCTACTTATGTGGATTGTAGTTGGTTTTGCTGATGACATTAAATTGTTTATCTTAATAGGAAGTTAAGGGTACTGGTACAGGACTGACAGCAGCTGTTCTTTTGGCCATGGTAAATTATATAACGGGTATTCATAACTTTATGGTTTCCTTGTATTGTATCTATTTTTTTTGAACAGCAGCAATGAGGCATTACTTTTTGATATGAGTTTGTCGCAATATTATAAAAAACTATTTCACCTAGTTTGTAATATTCTGTATGTCCTCCAATTGGTATGCCTTGTTCACAATTCCCTTTGTCTTTAGTATTCTGATCAGTTGATGAATGAAGATCATTGTAAATAAAAATGATGTTATTGTATTTTTTAGAGGATACAATGTTTGACAAATTTGAAAGAAAAATGTTCAACTTTTAACACATGCTTTAAAGTCTGTATAGTTGGGGTGGCTCTCTGTATAAGATATTATTGTTGTAAGGCTTCTGTACTAAGTTGTAGTCCTTCAGAATGTATAAACATGTTGAACTCAGAATCCTAACTGCTAGATTATTTGCTCTTGTACACAGGTTCCGTCATATATATCTCGATCTGTGGCTGGTAGCTATGACAATGAAGCTGTAGCTATATTTGCTCTCATCTTCACTTTCTATCTTTATATAAAGGTTAGGATTCTGATGTCAATTAGAGAAAACAAAATTCCGCACATTCTTCTCTAAACTGTTAATTCAATGAGAAATCAGATCTAATGTACCGTTTTATATTTTTACTTCGTAAACTTGTATCCCATAGATTGGTTGTTGGTTCTGTGGTGTTTTATATTTCACATTTTATTCGTTTCTGATATGGATTTTATATCATGTGCAGACATTGAATACAGGATCCCTCTTTTACGCCACTTTAAATGCCTTGGCATACTTTTACATGGTAGGCTTTGTGATAATATTTCCTGGCATCTTATTATTCCTTATGATATTTGTGTTTATTGTTATATTGCTTTGTCTTTCAGGTTTGTTCATGGGGAGGGTACACATTTATTATTAATCTTATTCCAATGCATGTGCTTTTGTGCATTGTGACTGGTCGCTACTCTTCTTGACTGTATATTGCATATGCTCTGCTTGTAAGTGCCTATTATGCTCGATAAGATTGTGTATCATAGTGAAAGGAAAATAGACAATCAATAGTTTATCACAATAATTGAAGATTGCATGCTAACATTGCTTGTCTTTGGACAAGAAGAAGAAAACTGTTTACATATAGGTTTTTTTTTTTTTTAATCATTAATGAAGTGAGAATACATAAACTGTAGATTTTGGCTGTCAGCCTCACCTTTCATCGATGTGTTTTTATACTACTGATAACTAATTCTGAACTTTTTCATGTGCATGGATAAAATGATAACCTCTTCACTTTACATTTATCACTGTAATAAAGTGGTATTTTGTATCGCTTTCCTTTACCTTGGGGCTCGGGTGTGCTTGTGTGGCATTGGTTTTATTACCCTTCTCTTGTTTTACTCATAGGGAACCATGGATGTGAAATCATCTCATCTCTGTTGAACCACAATTAACACATGCGACTTTTTTTTTTTTACCTTGACGTATTAACTATATGCCAGGGGCTTGGGAACAATATTTAAAGAACACACTTTTGTTCTTTATGTCTGCTGCCTTGTCAATGGGCGAGTAATTTTTTTTCTTATCTTACTTTGATGTCTTAGGTACAAGTCATGGGCTTGGGGACAATTTTTAAAGAACATACCTTTACTTTTGATATCTGTTACCTGTCAATGGATGACTGGTTTGATTGATACATTTTTGTAAAAACTTTTCCTTGGTTAGACATTGCAGGCTTGCAGTAGTCATCTCTACACAAAAGAAATTTCTTGGTTTTTGGTGATATGTACTTTTCAATGCAGGTGGTCTTGGGAACACTATTAGCAGCATTGGTGCCTGTTGTTGGTTTTAATGCTGTAATGACGTCAGAACATTTTGCTTCATTTTTGGTGAGTTATTATAACACATAATTCATCAAGACACAATGTTTTTATAAATTTCTTGAATCTGGTTATTAATTTGTTCATCTTGAAGCGAGAAAAAATAGAAATTGTTCTTGCCTTAGATATGTGATCTTTGAAAAATGGAAAAATGTTAATTAACAACAATCTTTCTGGATGGCTGACCCATGCTGTCTCGTTCAAGTTAGAGACCAGGTGGCTTCTATAACTTGTCAGTGTGAGACTACTATTTAATAATACAAGATTTTTTATTAGCCATTCAAGCTGTTGGTATGTAGAGGTCTAGCATGCTTTCAGGGTTTTGACAGTAAGAACAGGAATAAATAAATGTATTAATCATGAGTAACTTTTATACATAACCAACAGGGCCCTTATTGTTGCTTACTTTGGTTTTCCAGATAGGCCCTTATACATGAGCAATAGGGCAGTTCTGTATCTGCAATTCTTTCGTTATTCAATTTCTTGGTACTAATTTTACTTCTGCAGATTTTCATTATCATCCATGTGGTGGCTCTTGTATATCATGTCAAAGGGATTCTCTCTCCAAGAATGTTTAAAGTAGCTGTTATGCTTGTTGTATCTGTGGGCCTGTGAGCATCCCTGATAATCTGTTTTCCTTAATACTTGAATGCAGTAAAGAATGGATGTTTGGATATGCATTGAATGGATGTTTCCTAATATTTATTTTATGTGTTATGATAGAACATGAAACTGATACCCATGCTTCAATATTATGTATTCAACAGGGTTGTGTGTTGTGCTATGGTAGCTGTTCTAGTGGCAGTGGTAGCTTCCAGCCCAACAAAGGGATGGAGTGGACAAAGTTTGAGCTTGCTTGATCCGTAAGTACCTAGTTCATAATTCACGTAAGCATTTACTATAGTGATTCTGGATTGATGCAGTCCAAGGGAATCCAAAGATTTTATTCAAGGATATAACTTGGGTTGGTGCGATCTGATCTGAACCCACCTAATCTTTTAGGTTGGAGTTGTTTGGTCCTTCATCGGGCTTCATCTGGCCTGCTTCAAATGAACAGACCTACATATCTCTCCCGGTCTCCCTTTTCCTTTGAAACATGTCACACATCAGCAATACCTCACGAAATCAGAATCTTTCTTTTAGGCTGCTGGTGTTTCTCTATACTAACCCTTCCTTAGCAAGATAGCTTTTTTTTTCCTTAGATTTCCCAGCGATGTGCACCATATCACTTGTTAGTCTTTCACATGGGTAATTATGATATTCTTCTTGTGGTTTCCCTTTCATTATAAGTTTGTCGCCGAAGAAAAAAAAAATCAACTAACTCTTTTTGGAAAGCCTAATTTGAGAAGTCAAATGTAAGCATTTGACCCACTAATCTTTGTTTTCTATTATGTTTAAAAGATGATCCCTATCTCCAACCTTTTCTTGGTCCTCGTCAAGTGTCATTCTGAAATTTCTATCTGATTATATGAACTAAACATAGTGACATTCCATGGGAATTTGCAACTCAGGTTATGCCTGTAATTATCATTTTGTTTTACCTGGCATAGACATATTGTTCTCTATTTATAGCTCATTACTACTTAAATTTCCAGGGATTATTTTCATTCTGATTAAGGAGAAATCTGATTATAACTTGCCTTCATCCTTTTAGGTTCATTGTGTCTCGGCAGCAGCAGAAGCTTATTCGGCACCCTCTATTGTTTTAACGTCTTATTCACAAGGTGGTGGTCTACATGTTTTTGATGATTTCAGAGAGGCTTATGCATGGCTAAGCCACAATACTGGGGTGGATGATAAAGTAAGTTTTTACAAATCTTCCCTCTTGCTTTACATACCCATTTGATGATCATGGATTCTGCATTCCAGAACATGTTAAAAAATCATGTTCCAAGTTTATGGTATGCAGTAGGTGCATCTAAAAGCTTCCTGGCATTATGTTTTAATATCAAAATATTGGAGTACTTTATATGAATTTCCTGGAAATCTTTGGCATAATGGGCTTGTAAGAGAAATTATTAAGTGGATAAACTGACTAATTATATACTCCTGGTCTTATAAAATGATAGTAATCACTTAGAAATCAGGCTTCATAAATCCTCATTATGGTAATGCTATAATCTCTGACCTCTAGTCAACTGGAATGCTACAACCACAGCCCTATGCACAGTGGTATCAGCTTCATGTGCCAAACTCACTTCTAGAAGCTTGACCATGAAAGGCTCAAACAGATTACAGAATTTGATTGTCAGTATTGTGTTAATGTTTGGATTTAGTAAGTAGAACTATCATGCTGTTATTTAGAAAACATAAAATGTAAAAAGGAAACTTATTATAATTTGCTTGACAATTAACAACTAATCCTGTGGTATGGAGTCAAATGCTTAAAATTTCATTGAGATGATACCATAATAAACTTGAAAATGAATATATGGCAGCTTGCATTAGTGCTGCTACGATGGGTAGAAGATGCTTGTCTTTGATATATTTGGCTCACTTTCCCCCTAATTAGTTGCATTTATACTTCATACTTTCATGACATGAGATGTATTCACCATTTTGTAACCTATCTTGGAGCTGTTTCTTTTTGTTTACTCTGAACCTCCCAATTGGATGCTTTCACCAAATGCAAGATGATGTGGCTTTTGATTCATGCAGGTTGCATCATGGTGGGACTATGATGCAATGGCTAACCGCACTGTTATTGTTTGACAATAATACCTGGAATAACAAGCATATTGCAACTGTCGGTTCTGCCCATGTCTTCTCCTGAGAAGGCAGCCTGGGAAATCTTTAATTCCTAGGATGTTAAATATTGTAACAGTCCGGCAGCGTATAAAGGAGCAAGACTCAAGTTGAAGCCAGGGAAGAAATGAGGGAGGCGTGTTGGAGAAGACTTACCTGCAGCAAGGAGAAAAGGTGAGAACGCGTATGGTCAAGATTGGTCAAGAAGCACTTACGTGGAGGGCTGAGATAATGAAGCTCCTGCGGCTGATAGTTGGCAAGGGAGTAAGTTCAAAGGCAAACGACACCGTTTGGGAAAAGAAAAAGAGTCCAAATACAAAACAGATAAATAAAACAGTTGGCAAGCCTATCTGTTATTCTTAATTCTCAACTAACCGAGAATTACAATAAAAGGGGGAGGAAGGGGGCTGCAGAGAGGCAGGAAATTGCCTTGAAGCAAATCTCATTCACCCAGGAGGCTCGGGCTACCTTGAAGCTGCCCAGAAATTTAGATTAGGGTTTATCAACATTGCATTGTTCTTTCAATTCAAGTTCTTTAAAATATTTTGTTTTAGTTGTTATTTCAATTTCCCCAGTTTTTTACCTGTAAGGCTCAGGTCCAAGAAAAGCTATAATAAGAATTCCAGTATCTTTCCCTTAATTACCAAGTCCATTACAAGTGGTATCAGAGCCACGGTTCTCGGATGGCTGATGGAACAAGAGTTTCACAACTGATATAAACAGTATCAGGGATGAAACAATAACAGGAGATGCAACAACAAAACTAGCAGAATCAGCAGCAAATATTGGAAGACATAGTTCAGCAATTAAGAAACATGTCTGCCAGGATGGATCAGATGGCTAAGGCCCAAGGAAAAAGGCCCATGGGCTCCCCCTTAATTCTCCCACTAGGTCAGTCAATAGAAATACAAGGCATGAAGTAGTACCACAGGAAGGAATTTAGCAAGTTCAACTCAAGTCAATCAATCCGCTTGGAGTTTCCCCGGTTTAATGGAGATGATCCTATTGGTTGGGTATACAAAGCCAATCAATTCTTTAACTCTCACAACACCAGCTCAACACAAATTGTTTATAGCCAGTTTTCATATGGAAGGAAAGGCCATAACATGGTATCAGGAACTAGAAGAAACCAGAATTCTCACCAGTTGGGAGGCCTTCGTTAAGGCCTTCCAAATTCGTTTTGGAACCTCATCTTACGATGACCCCATGGAGGCCCTCATAAGTATCAAACAGACATCAATAGTAGAGCTCTACAAAACCCAATTCGAGATGCTTTCCAACTGGGTCAGAGGGTTGTCTGACTCTCACAGGCTCAGCTGCTTCCTAGGTGGATTGAAGGAGGAGATAAGAATGGGAGTACGGATGCTAAACCCCCATAATTTAGTGGCTGTTTATGGGTTAGCAAAGATGCAGGAGGAAAATCTGACAATCATGAGGAAATCATGGAGACCTAGTGCTATGGGGTTTTAAGGTCGAAACCCAACACCAATTCAGCCTAGGGCTGAAAATAAACCAATTTTGGTACAGAGACTCACTCCTGCACAGATGAAGGAAAAAAGAGACAAGGGGCTTTGCTTTAAATGTGACAGTATGTGGGGACCTGGCCATAGGTGTGGAGGACCCAAGATATTCTTGATAGAGGAATTCGAGGAAGAGATGGAGGATAAAAATTTTGTTCCTGAAGACCTGATTGATTTAGGAGACCTTCAGGAAGAAAGCAAGGAGGGAATCAATATATCCCTTCATGTAATCATTGGAAGTCCCAATCCTAAAACTATGAGGGTGTCAGTTAAGCTGAATGGCCATAATTTCGTGGCCTTAATTGACACAGGAACATAATTTCATACATCCAAGGGTAGCTAGAAGAGTAGGGATGAAAGTTTTAAAACACAAGCCTATTGGGGTAAATATTGCAGATGGTTCCAAGCTATGGAGTGAGGGAAGCTGCTCAGATATCAAACTGATGATTCAAGGAGATCGGTTTGTCACTCGGGCTTATGTCATACAGATGGGAGGATGCGATATGATGTTAGGAATCCAGTGGCTGAAGAGTTTAGGGCCCATTCTTTGGGACTTTTCAGCCTTAAAAATGGAATTCTAAAAGGAGGGGAAGAGGGTCTTGATTTGTGGAATGGGAGTGGAGAAATCAGAAGTAGACTGCAGCCCAAACTTTTTACAAGAATTAAGAAGAGTTGAAGAAGGACTGATTTTGCAAATTTGGGAGCTGGGATTAATCCAGAATAAAATTCCAAAACAGATTGAGAATCTGTTGCTAGAATTCATGGAAGTTTTTCAAGAGCCAAAAGGAATCCCACCTAGAAGATCACATGATCGCTCTATAATGTTGAAAGAAGGTACCTCCCCAATAAGTGTACGCCCTTACAGGTACCCCTACTACCAAAAATCTGAGATAGAAAAACTAATTAAGGAGTTGTTGGTAATGGGTACCATAAGACCCAGCCAAAACTCCTTTTCATCGCCAGTCCTACTAGTTAGGAAGGCTGATGGGTCATGGAGAATGTGTGTGGACTATCGTGCCCTCAATAAGGAAACTATGAAAGACAAGTTTCCCATACCAGTTGTGGAAGAATTATTAGATGAACTACATGGTTCTCAAATTTTTTCCAAGTTAGACCTCCGATCAGGCTTCCACCAGATCAGAATGAAGGAAGAAGATGTCCCTAAAACAACCTTTAGGACTCATGAAAGGCACTATGAATTTCTAGTGATGCCTTACGGCCTCACAAATGCCCCTTCCACCTTTCAATGTTTGATGAATGATATTTTTTGACCCTATCTAAAAAAATTTGTTCTAGTTTCCTTCGATGACATTCTAGTCTACAACCATAATGTGGAAGAGCATGAGAGACATCTAAGGATGGTATTTGAGACTCTAGTATGACATAAGTTATTTGCCAAACAGTCCATATGTAAATTTGCAAGCAGTGAAATCAAATATTTGGGGCATATCGTATCAGGTCAGGGAGTGCATGCTGACCCCATCAAAGTAGAGTCAATGATCAAGTGGCCTAAACCAAACACACTCAAATCACTAAGGGGTTTTTTAGGGTTAACAGGCTACTACCGCAGATTCATCAGAGGTTATGCGGCGATTGCAGGTTTATTGAATAGACTACTGAAAAAGAGGGCTTTTAAATGGGATTCAGAATAGCAGACCAAGCCTTTGAACAATTAAAAAAGGCCGTATCAACCCCCCCATTAGCACTACCAGATTTCAACCAAAGTTTTATAGTAGAGTGTAATGCCTTAGGCATAGGACTCAGTGTTGTGCTAATGTAAGGGGGCCGACCCATTTCTTATTTCAGCAAGAGTCTAAAGGGGAGGGAACTATCAAAGGGGAGGGAACTATCACTATCCACTTATGAGAAGGAATTCTTGGCACTAGTCACTGCTGTTCAGAAGTGGAGGCCTTATTTATTGGGCCAAGCCTTTAAGGTTAAGAAAGATCAATAGAGCCTGAAGTATTTATTGGAGCAACGGGTTGGAACACCCACACAGTAGAAATGGTTATCCAAATTGATTGGATATGACTTTGTGGTCGAGTTTCGAGCAGGAAGGGAAAACCTAGTAGCTGATGCACTCTTTAGGCATGAGGATTCTACAGAAAAAGTTACACTATGGGCTATCTCTACCCCAATTATTAACTGGGCTGATCAATTGAAAGATAGTTATAAAACTGATCCGGAAATTCAAACTATCATGCAACAACTAGACCAAGAGACCATAGGTTCCTTGAAATATCATCTTAGGGGAGGGCTACTATACTACAAACACAGAGTCTACATAAGTCAATCCAGCCCTATAAAAAATAACATACTGAATTATATTTATGACAGTCCATCCTTAGGGCACATAGGTTTTGAGAGAACACTAAAAAGGGCAAGGAGAGATTTCTTTTGGGTAGTGATGAAATCAGATATACAAACCTATATAAAACACTGTGAAGTCTGTCAGAGAGCAAAAGGAGAAAACAAAAAACCCTCCGGGCTCTTACAACACTTACCTATACCCACCAGACCATGGTCATCCATATCTATGGATTTTATAGAGGGGCTACCAAAATCTAATCCATACTCAGTAATTATGGTAGTTGTGGATAGGTTTACCAAATATGCCCATTTTATTCTCGTATCCGACCCCTACAGCGCGACAAAAATCGCCAGCCTGTTCTCATAGAATGTAATGAAGTTGCATAGGCTCCGAAACAACATAGTATTAGACCCGGATCCTACCTTCACTAGCAAGTTTTGGGGAGAATTATTCCAAATTCAAGGGGTCAAGCTACTGATGTCAATAGCATACCACTCCCAAACTGACGGGCAGACAGAGGCAATTAACAAAACATTGGAAGGGTATTTGAGATGCTATGTAGGTGATAACCCGAAGGGTTGGTCCAATTGGCTAACAATGGCCGAATACTGATACAATACCAACTATCACTCATCCCTCAAATCTACCCCGTTTGAAGCAACCTATGGCTACTCGCCCCCAAGCCTTACAGATTGCATCCCCGGTTCAACCAAAAATCAAGCAGTAGAAGAACATTTACAACACAGGACAGAACAGATTGCAGAAATCAAACATAACTTAGCTCAAGCTCAAGAGAGACAAAAGAAACAAGCAGATAAAGGCAGAAAAGAAATCCAGTTCAAAGAAGGGGAATGGGTTTACCTCCGGCTCCAGCCATACCGACAGTCCAGCATGCCAAGAAATAAAAATGTGAAGTTAGCATATAAATACTTTGGGTCGTTCAAAATCTTAAAAAAGGTGGGAGAAGTGGCTTACCAGCTAGATCTTCCCAAGGAAGCCCGAATCCATAGCACCTTCCATGTCTCACTATTGAAGAAATGGGTTGGAAAGGGAATCATTCATGAACCACAGCTACCCATTCTCGAAACCAAGATGAAATCTCAGCTAGAACCAGCAGAAATACTTGACCGAAGAAGTCAAGTCTCAAGGAGGAAGACGAGGGAAGAAGTGTTGTTAAGATGGGAAGGACAGCCCAAAGAAGACACCGTTTGGGTCGAAGAAGAGTGGTTAAGAGGTTCCTACCCTCACCTTGAGGTTAAGGGTTTTTAAGGGGGAGAGAGTTGTAACAGTCCGGCAGTGCATAAAGGAGCAAGACTCAAGTTGAAGCCGGGGAAGAAATGAGGGAGGCGTGTTGGAGAAGACTTACCTGCAGCAAGAAGATAAGGTGAGCACGTGTATGGTCAAGATTGGTCAAGAAGCACTTACGTGGAGGGCTGAGATGATGAAGCTCTTGCGGCTGACAGCTGGCAAGGGAGTAAGTTCAAAGGCAAACGACACCGTTTGGGAGAAGAAAAGGAGTCCAAATACAAAACAGATAAATAAAACAGCTGGCAAGCCTATTTTTTATTCTTAATTCTCAACTAACCGAGAATTACAATAAAAGGGGGAGGAAGAGGGCTGCAGAGAAGCATGAAATTGCTTTGAAGCAAATCTCATTCACCCAGGAGGCCCGAACTACCTTGAAGCTGCACATAAATTTAGATTAGGGTTTATCAACATTGCATTGTTCTTTCAATTCAAGTTTTTTAAAATATTTCATTTTAGTTGTTGTTTCAATTTCCCCAGTTTTTTACCTGTAAGGCTTATGTCAAAGAAAAGCTATAATAAGAATTCCACTATCTTTCCCGTAATTACCAAGTCCATTACAAATATGTTCTAGTTGTCTTTGGAGGTTTGTTTCCTGCTGTACATATTCAAATTGGTCTGGACTATAAAGAAATATATTGTTCTGATGGATTGCTCAACTTATCAGGTTTTGTTGGCTACCCCAGTGATGATATCAACAAGTTCCTGTGGATGGTTCGAATAGGAGGGGGCGTGTTCCCTCATATCAAAGAACCTGATTATTTGGTGAGTTCTTAAACCAGTTGCATTTGATTGAACTTCTGTTTTTTTGGAATTCTTCCCAGTAATAAAATGTTTCCACGCATTTGATAAGTAATAGATATCTGTGCCTCATGGCTAAGACTGGTAGTTGCTTAATCTTAAATCTTACTGACTATTTTCTTTCCTTCTATCCAAAGAGAGATTGCCAATATTGGATTGATTCTCAGGCTTGGTAGATGCTTGATCTTACTGACTATTTTCTTCCTTCTGTCCAAAGAGAGACGGTCAATACCAGATTGATTCTCAGGCTACTCCAACAATGTTAAACTGTCTCATGTACAAACTATCATATTACAGGTCTGATTTTGCTCTTACCCTACTTATTTAAATGTGAAGCATATATGTCAGAAGTTAAAACGTTGATTTCTATTTTTTTACAGGTTTGTGGAAACTGATGGTAAAGGCTTTGATAGAGAGTTAGGCGGACAGAAATTGGGAAGAAGTATTTCAAACTTACCCATTTTGAGGAGGTAAGATAATATTGATTTGCACATGATAGAAATGCGTACAACATAGGCAACCAATAGTCGGGCCTCCTAAAACTGGAGCGAAATAATGCATGCAAACAATGCAATTTCCTTTTACGCGATGAGTACTATAGGCTTTACATCAGAAAAAATGCTCAAGATATTTTTGGGAAATGACTGGTAGTAGATGATTCATGAAAATTTTCTGTTTTGTTTGATAAGAATTTGGGTTCTTATCAATTTAGGTATTCACAACTCACCATTGGATGGTTCGCATATATAAATTGAAACCTCCAAAGAACAGGATCCGGGGGAAGACCAAAAAGTCGAAATCAGTGAGTTGAAGGATTGATGCAAGTATATGCCTTGGGATTCAAATCTAGTTGCCTATTCTAACTGCTTTTTAATATTTCTCATGACAGGAAGCAAGCTCAACTTCTAGCTCAAAAGAAAGTGGAACAGGAAAGAGAAACCCTTGGCACTAGTGAAATAATATATAGGCTAATAATGCGTTCATCTGTCTGTAATTCATATAATTATAATCAAGGGGCTTTTGAGAGGGGTCTTGCAGGCATAGTTGATCATTACTCCTGCAAAATGCAAACCAAACCAGGCAAAAGATTTTACGGTCTTCACCTGTGATCTTGTATTGGTCCCAACATTATGATGTCTTAACAAGACTAATCTATTTTGGGTTGATAGCATTAGATCGGTACTGAGCATGATAGCATGCCAGCTTGGATACCAGCCTGTTGATGATGCCTTGAAGGATGGCTTCTCTTATATAAGTGAGATGATTCATTTACCAATTTCCTTTATCAATGTAATTTTCCAGCTTGTGCTTTTATTCTCAATCTTTTAATGTCTGGTGCAGCCCGAACTAGAACTGGATGAAGTAAAGGGATTCTTGAAGTCTGTTCTTCGGTTTCCATCATCCAAGCCACATAGCTATCAATTACTAGATTTGTGGCCATGCTTCAACGTTGGACAGGCAAAATTCTTATCAACGTAAAAAAAATGCCAAGGAAATACACTACCAGAAAACCGGAGAAAAGCAACGGAATTACCGACGGAATATTTTCGTCGGTAATTTATACCGACGGAAATAATTCCGTCTCAAAATCTGTCGGTCTATACCGACGGAATAAATCCATCGGCGACATCGTCGGTATATACCGACGGAATATTTCCGTCGGTATATACCGACACCATTCTGTCGGTATATACTGACGGTGTCGCCGACGGAGTATACAGTTCGTCTGGAATATACGCAACGGCATGGTGACGTCAGGCGATTTTACCGAGGGATTTAAACTGAGATAGCCGTACAGTGACGTGGCGAGTCACCGACGGAAGTAATCCGTCGGTGATGGCGTCGGAAAAAACCATTATATGCACCCATCTGTCGACACTCTCTTCCTCTGTTTCTCCTTCTTCTTTCCCATCCCACCTCTCCCCTCCCAAACTGCAGCCAAACACCCATCCCAAACTCTCTACTATTCTCAACACGAGCACTCAAGTTTCTTATATCTTGTACGTGGTCACAATATCCGTTTCTTGTAGATTTTATCATTTTTTTGTAAGTAAATCTATCCTTTTTAGTTTTAATATTTAATTGTGAA
>Ga0325411_1001634_pt1 | contig 25043 bp, 18 predicted proteins | sample PopdelMetagenome_13_FD_206181 | JGI IMG/M metagenome (GOLD analysis project Ga0325411, IMG submission 206181) | Populus deltoides microbial communities from Bellville, Georgia, United States - Xylem-PdIQD-R4 | ecosystem: Host-associated > Plants > Phyllosphere > Stem > Wood/Secondary xylem... | reverse complement strand
AGTGGAAGCATGAATTACGGCATAATTCATGCCATGTATTATGGCTTGATTGTTCCCTCCATGTGCTGGAGATGCTTAGCACTTGATGCCTATAAAGGAGGCATATTATGTGAGAGTGTTTTGAGAGAAGTGAGATGTAGAGAGAACGTGAGTGTGTGAAGAGAAGAAGAGAAAGAGGAGCTGCTGCCATTGCAGCAGCTTCAACAGCTGTGTGTGAGAGCTGGGAGTAGAGTAGAGTGGATGTAATCCTCCTCCTCCATGTATTTATTGTATCCTTTCTCTATCTCTAATAAAATGAACCTCTCCCGTGGATGTAGGCAATTTGCCGAACCACGTAAAATATTGTGTCAGTGTGCTTTACCCTTCTCTGAGCAACTATCAGTACACCCCCGTCCGCGCATGGGGTGCCGGAATTCCCCAACATTTTGTGGAACCTAAAACAAAGAGAGAGCTAGCTTGGGATTTTGTCCTTGTATTAATTTGCGAAATAGGCACGTTTTAGTTTTCTGAATGCTGAAGAAAGCACTGGAGTTAAGAATTAAGAAATGAATAGGGAAGATGGTGAAGTTACTTGGGCAATTGATGATCTATTACGATAATTAACGATTCGAGGAAAAGAGAAGGATTAGTGCATGTATTCTATACAAGAATTTCGGTTCATGCATGGTTTTCAATGGTTTATAGTTTTTTGAATAGGTCTTTGGAGTTTTTCAATCGAGACCATATAACCATTATTTTTTTAGGGATTTTGTTTTTGAAAATTACAGCAAAATTGTTTTGAGAAAATCAAGCCAGATTGATCATCTTTTGAGATTGGAGAGCTAATCTCTAACTTTGAAGGGTTAAACTTGTCAAGAAAATAATTCTTTCAAGCTAAAAATGATTAATGTTTACATTTTTAGTGTTAAATTGAGAGATTTGAATAAAAAAGGATCAAAAGGGTTATATTGACAAGGAGGAGGGGGCAAAAGTTTTTAGCCTTGAGGGCCAGGGCCGCCCCTTCGCATCGTCCCTGATTGTGAGCATACCTCAAGTAAAGGGATTTGACTAAAACTTTTTTTTTTCTTTCATGCAAGAGACCATTTCCGAGTAACGGATGGACAGGATCTCAAAATAACATGGTGCTTCAGTAGATGATTATAAACTATGCATACATCCTTTTTTTTTTCCTTTTCAATCTCCTGCAATTGGATCTTGTCTTGCAGTTAGGAGTTCTTAATTCGGGATATATGCATACCCTCAGTGTTTTACGTTTTCTCAATCCAATCACGAATCTTGATCGATCTACACACGCATGCGAGGAAAGAGCAGTAAATAAGAGGAGGGGAGAAGGCAATTGCAGGCTTATTGTAAGATATAATATAAAACTTGGTAGATTTATAGATTTATTGCAAATGAGAGTAACCAAATCGTTACTGAATTCCTCCATCATTTGATACAATCCTGTCTTTTACAGGGAGAAAGGGTGCTTCCATTGATTCACCAAGTTTACACATTGGTGCTGCTCAAGGAGCCGTGAAATGCAGTTTGGCTGCACAAACACGTACAAGAACAGTTAAAAAGATGTTAAATCAACGAGACATATCACATTCTATGAGGACAGAAAAAAAAAAAGAAAACGTGATGGCCTCAATTTTGTTACAAGGGCGTGTTCATCTTACCTCCGACGTCCTTGTTGAAGCAGTCAGTGTCGCACTTCATTTCACAGAAGGTTTGGCCTTGGCCACCAATTCGGCATTCCTGCTCGCAGGTGTTGAAGCAGGAGCCGTACGCATCAGCCGCAGCTTTAGGAAGCTCAACTGCAGCAACAAGAACAAGGCACAAGACCAACAGTGCAGCAACTTTGTTTGTCATTTTCCAAGATCTTCTTAATTTGCACTGCTGATGTTTTTTAATTTACTCCCTTGATTGACATAAGGGAAGAGAATCAGTTTTTATAGAGGCTTCAAGGGAATCCAGCCAGTGGTGAGCCTCAAAAGACGGAGACATACATGAACTTTTTGCATCCCGTTTTGTCGACATCTCTATTTTTGGAGGTGGGTTTGTGGATCTTGATGAGAATATGGCAAATACAGGCTTACGTAAAAAAAAAAAAAAAATGGTTTGACGAAACTAGCTCCTCTTCTCAAGGACGGAATTAGTGACCCTTGTTAAAATTTACTTCTAAAAATAGTGGATTTTTATATTCTACTCCCCGGTCTCATAAATAATTATTGTCCTAAAAGTTTTTGAACAAACTTTTAGAAATATAAAAAATTAATTAAGAGTTTGTTTTTTAAAATGTTATTTCACTTTTACTACTAACTATATTTATATGATTTTAAAGTTTGTTTTGAGTAAATTTAAAAAATAGTAAATGGAAATAAAGAAAGTGAATGAAAATGTGTATTCATTATATTTTGACTTTTAGAACGAACATTTAAATTGAGATTCTAAAAAATTGAAAATAGGAAGTAATGAGTACATTAAGCTATGTGAATGTTTTATACATTTTACTACACCATTGGCGCAAGCTATGCCATGAATCAAAGTAGAATTTTTTTTTAAAATATAAAAATATTTAGATATTACTAACATGTTTTATAAAAATAAATTTTAATCATGAATTTAAAATTAGTGGTATATTGAACAATATTTTTATCTAATATTAAGATAAAAACATATTAAATCTATTTGGGTCAATTCGGGTTGATATGCAAATCTGTAAGGGATAATCTTAAGAAAAATAATGTTGAAGGATGAAATTGACAAAAACTAGCACTCAATTAAAAAAATAAACTTGAGTTAACTAATCAAACTCACGACACAAGTCATGTACGTCATCAAATTTTATAATTTTTTTATCTCGAAAATTATTTTTTATTTAATTATACGACAATAAAGCGTATGGGAATTCTTTTGTATGAGATATTTTAAAAATAACATTACAGGTGCATGAGACTAAGATAGTAAAGTAGATCATTAATAACAAATGATAAAATTATATTTTTTTAGTTTTATGTTAAATACAAAAAAATAGATCATCAATATCAAAGGATGAAATTGCATTTTTTTTAAAAATTGAGGGATAAAAAATGCATTAAACAACACAAATTAATAAAACAATCACAGCTTGGACAATTTGGTTAAACCTGTCAAACATGTGATCCGGATCATGGACCCGACCAAGTTCAATATTGTTTTTTCATAAATCCATGCTTAGCTTAAATTAAAAATAAGAATTAAAAAAAACAAATAAGTGGGCATTTGGCCCAGTGCTGTAAGGGATGCGCTTGAGCCTGATTTTATATTTTTTTTTCTTTTAAAAGAATGGAGGACATGTTTTTTTGCCACTATTTTTATTTTTTTTTAAAAGCAGATAACTTATTATCTGCCATCTTAGAATCTGACCATCATAGTGGTGGCTAGAAAATTAAAGTAGTGGATTTTTTGTCTAAAAAATCATTTACAACCCCTTTCAACCCATAACAAAAATATACTACAAACACTCTTAGAACATTTAGAAACAAATTTATTAATCTAATACACCCAAAAAAGTTTCACATTACAAAATCAAACCAAATAAAATTTTTTATTCTCAACTTGGATATATTTTTTAAGGCAATATTAAAGCTATAAACACTTATCATAACACTCTCCTCATTAAATGAATTCGTTGACACTAACTTTAACTATTTTGGTGGTCGTAATAGATATCAACAATGACTTTCTCTCTCTACGTTAAAACCCAACAATTATCTCTATCATCAAATAAACCAGGGGACTAAAAAAATGAGTAAAACAAAGTTTTGTGCTAAAATATAATTTTCAACAATTAAAGGGACCAATTAACCTACTACTTGGAAAAAAAGTGATTGAAATGAACTTTTCATATAAAATTTAAAGTTGCTATTTATTTTACTTATTTTTTCATTCTAGTCTTTTATTTTTCAATTTAACCATTTATTAAAAAAAATCATTTGGGTATTAATTTGGGGTGCAATTGAGTAAATAAAAGTTTGAAGATAAATTGAAAATTTTAAAAAATGTAGTTTCAATACACAATAATTCGTGAGGAGAGTAGACAATGTAAAATGCACACTAAAAACACCCCACAACTTAGTTTTTTTAATATATAATATTAAATGAGAGCACGAGCCTTACAAGGCTTAACACATTTTGTACCAAATTTTAACAAAGAAAAGGCTTTAAGGCAACATCTAGTTAATGTCTTAGAACATAAAAGAGGAAATACTGCAGTCAGAAATATATTTGGGTAAAGAGATAAAAGTGATATAAAAATCAGTTTGTTTTTATGATAATTTTAAAATAAATTTATATATTTTTAAAATAAAAGGTAGGATATACCTTCAAAGATAACATTTATTATTTTTTATTCATAAAATATCATTATAAAAAAACTTTTAATTTTAAAATTATCCAACCAAGACATCTCAAATATGATACAAAGATAATTATTTTATCTTATACATTATTATAAAACATATATTTTGTCTTTATTTATTTATTTTAATCTTTTTTATTTTTATTTTTTTCATTTTTTTTATCCCGAGATAGGAACCAAATATTATTTAAATGCTCCATTAAAAATGTGATGATTTTATACGAAGCTTTGGTCCAAGAAAGTGTTGTTATTAACTCTTATATTGGATGGAATCTTAGGAAAAAAATCAATACCCTATATTAAAAACTGAAATGGTATATTAAAAATAGAGAAATATTAGGGATTTGTGGAGGATCTTAAAATAATATCATTGTAAAGCGTAAATCACAAAAATAAAAATAAAATAAATGAGAGATAAGAATACATAATTTTTTATGTTTCCGATAAACTATCTACTTTACGAGGGGAGAGGGGAAATAGATGAAGATCTTACTATCAAAGTGAAAAAAAGAATAATATTTAAAACTCCGAAATTCAATTATATTCACTGCATCAAATTCATTAGTGTTGGGACTCTAAAATCACAATGACATTCATCATAATTTTTTTACATGTTTTTAATAATGTGGTGTAAAATACTATTAAAAAACATATAAAAATATTAATTTAATAATTTTTAAAATAAAAAACTCTTTAAAAAATAAAAATTACCACACAATCTCAAACGGCACAACCTAAAAGAACGCCATATCTTTCCTTCCTTATTTTAAAGCTAAGCTGCAAAAATATAGTAAGATAAATAAGTCTTTGGAGTCGTTTGTGGACAGTTCATATCTCGCCTTGTTAAGAGCTCAACTTAAGCTCAATCCGTTGTGAAGGTTAACAAACCAATATCAACTTATTTTAAATTATATAATATATAATTAAGACAACCTTAAATCCAGCTCCTTAAATCTCTTATATAAATTAATTAATATGATTGTAAGTTTAGTTCGTTAGCATAAATGGTATGAACAAATCAGGCTTAGCGTTTGGAACCGTGTTTTCAAAAAAGTTTATTTTTTTATTAAAAATTAATTTTTTTTAATATTTTAGATCTGATTTCAAAAATTATTTTTTAAAAATAAAAAAATATTATTTTAATATATTTTCAATATAAAAAATATTTTAAAAAACAATTACAATTATATTCTTAAACATACTTTTTTTTTTTTTTTATAAGATGATGCCGTTATATAATTTTATTTTTTGGAACACACCTTTTTCATAGGAAAACAAAAAGCCCAAGGCCCGAAATTACTAAACCTTGCAAACATAATTTCAAAATTCCAAGCCTGTTAATAGCCGAACCCATACAAAGAAAGCCCAATACTGAAGAACATGTGGGATGACCAAAATACCCTCTGTAGTCTCAGTCCGAATTTGGCTTCAGCCTTCTACTTGTTGAACAAGAAGACCACTTGCCTTGACAAACAAACCCCTCCTACCCAAAGCAATCAAAACCAGAGATCCAACTACAGATCAAGGAAGAAAAGAAAAGAAAAATGGAGTGCGTATTCGGACTTGTAGGTAATGATTTCGTAATCGTAGTAGCAGACACATCTGCCGTTAACAGCATCTTGGTCCATAAAACCAACGAAGACAAGATTATGAAACTCGACTCTCACAAGCTCATCGCTGCTAGCGGTGAGTCCGGTGACCGGTTTGTTACTACCCATTACAAAATATTAGCTTTCTATTAATTAATTAATTACTCCTTTTCCTGGCTAATTTGTGTTTTTTGGATTTGTTTTTCAGAGTTCAATTCACGGAGTATATTCAGAAGAACGTGGCTTTGTATCATTTCCGTAATGGGATTCCCTTGACCACCGCAGCTGCTGCTAATTTTACTCGTGGAGAGCTCGCTACTGCTTTGAGAAAGGTAATTGATCTTATCACTTTTTTTAGTTTGATTTTACTGTTTCAGATTTGGGGTTTTAGGGTTTTTTTTTTGTTTTTAATTGATGAAATTATGTACTGGGTTGAAGTGATTTTTCGCTATTCGGTACTGGTTAACAAGTAGACCTAAGTGAATTTCTTTACCTAATTTTGGTGTGTAGATTGATCTTTGACTTGTTTGATTAATGGCTGCTTTGATATTAGTGGAGATTACATTGCTGTGGGATTTCGTCCGGCGATGGTTTTCTGGATAAAGAATGCTTGCTCTTGAAGAGAAGGAAAGTAGAAAGAGAGAAGGGAAACAAACTATTTGTTGCGTTATGATTCTTTCTTGTTTGGGGGTTCAGATGTGCTTATAAGCAACTAAAGATTACAAACTACTAAATGCTGAGGTATCAGTTCATGAAAAAAAATAAAAATTGCTGACGTATTAGTTAACTAGCAAAAATGTTAGGCATCATACCTGTGAACTAAAGCATTGTTAATGTGTTACTGTTTGGATTGAGGAACTCCATTAAACCGAAACTTATTTCTTTTGTGCCCATGGCATCTAAAAGGAGGTTTTTCACACAGTTATGTGTGACTACTGCACCAGTGAATGGTGAAATTGGTGATCATTGAGATAACAGCCTAGCGTTTACGACTGAGCTTTCTGGTCTTATTTTTTAGAATTGATAGTATAAATTCATTTTATTTCCCCATTTTAGTTGTCTCATGTTAAATAGGTTGGCAGAATTGCGTTATGTTTCATTTTTCCAGAAAAGAAGCTGTTGAAAAATCTCCCTTACCGTCCATAAAAAGGGATTCTCCTTCCTGGCATGAGTTAGTTTATGGTGGCCTCTACCATATGAAACTTAAGATATGGATTTCTTCCTGGGCAATGGGGCAACCAGACATAATATATCACAGGAACTTGTTCATTTATGTTCAATGGTAGCTTTATAATGTCCATTCATGATTGTGAATTGCCTTATAGTTTCAATTATGGTGGATTTCTGGAGGGCTTTTCAAGTGAATATCTCAAGAAGTTTGTAATTCAATCCAAGTTGAAGTAGTGTTGTTTTCTGTGTGTTTTATTGTTTTTAGTTTTTGAAAATTTGTGTTGGCACTAGATGGATAGAGAGCACGTGATGTCTTTTGGTTTTTGTGATTTGTGGTCATGCAAGGTACTGGTCTGGGTTCTTCTCATGTGCTCACTCATGATGTCTGTCTTTTGGTTTCTGTGATTTGTGGTCATGCAAGACACTGTCTGGGTTCTTCTCATCTGCTCATTCATGATGTCTCATTTGTCACTCTTTGTATGACCATTATATACCGACTGATTCTGATTTTTTGTCTTTCAGAACCCTTACATGGTAAACATCCTACTGGCTGGCTTTGAAAGAGAGACAGGCCCCTCTCTATACTACATCGACTATATTGCTACCCTTCACAAGGTTGACAAGGGAGCATTTGGTTACGGGTCGTTTTTTTGTCTCTCCATGATGGACAGACACTACCACAGTGGCATGTCAGTGGAAGAGGCAGTTGAATTGGTTGATAAATGCATAATGGAGATTCGATCCAGGTTGGTTGTGGCGCCACCGAACTTTGTGATCAAGATTGTTGACAGGGATGGAGCAAGAGAGTATGCCTGGCGTGAATCTGTCAAGGATACCCCAACAGCCCAGTCTGAGGGTTTGGTAGTTTAATTTATGCAGATCTTTTTGATTTTTCTTCTCGGTGTTTAAATGGATCTGATCGCCTAAAACTTTTTTCCAAATGCTATTCCGGAACCTTACTTGTGGGGTTATGTTAGCTGACGTTCCAGAGTTGTATTGTGGAATTTTATTGGACTTCTGAAGCAGGTCTTCTCAAGTCTCTCCTGGCTAGAAAGGCTCTTCATAACTGAAATTTCTTATTCTCACATTGCCTGCCATTCTTCTAGATTTTACCCGTCTGATAGCATGGATCCCCCCCCCCCCCTTTCAAAAATTATTTTTGATATTGGTAAATTTCAAAACATAAATAAAAATTAATTTTAAATAATTAAAAAAAATATATAATTTTAATTGCATTTCTAAACAATGCCAATAAAATTAGAACTGAATCTTGATCAGAAAATGTCAGGTTTTAAATTTATTTTTTAGAAATTGTTAATACAGAGTTTTATAAATTTAAGGATTATTAAAAATTTATATAATTATTAATTTTAGAAATTATCAGATTAATTAAAGTATATCGAGGTATGTGTAAACTTACTTAAATATGTTTATCAGATCTTCGGTAAGCATACGGACGAACCTCATCAAACGAAAAAGAAGAAGATGTAAAGCAAAACCTTAATAATTATAGATACGGATCAATAATTATAAAACAAGCATAATTTATTCTGTTTGGGAATTAGACGTGGTGAGTAAGGTTTTTGATAGGACCCATTAAAAAAAAGATACCCAGCTTTTGTCCCAATGACAAGACCTTAATCAGGCATAGCAATTAGCAAGACCTTAATCAGTCGTCTCTCCCAAAAGCAAAAGGAGTCCCCGCTGCATTCCCTCAACATTCTCCCCGTCTTGGTGTCCGCAACAACACTGTGAGTCTGTGACACCGTTACCCACCTCATAAGGAGAGAGCACTCAAGCAGGCTTGTTTACGTGTGTGTGAGAGCGAGTGGTCGACTGCAATGAGAGACCGCCACGTGTCAAGTCTCTTTACCCTTTTTTACTGGCAGGGCACTTACAAAGGTTCAATTTGTTGAACTGAACCCCACTGAAAAGTGAAGAGAGCAGAGAAGGGTGTTTTCGTTTGTATTTTCAATCAAATCTGCATTTAACCAACCTCTCTCTCTCTCTCTCTCTCTATCTGAAGGTCTTGGTAGCTGATTTCTCATCATCAAAGGTGAGTGGTTTCATTCTCTTCTTTGCTTTTATTTTTTGCCCATATAATATGATGATGGTACATTTATTTATGCATATATATATCTGGTTCGCATTACAAATATGGAAGATGACAGTTCAAGAATGTTTTTAAGGGCACTGGTTATTATGGCCATGCTTTGTTTTTCATTTAGTTCGTAATAACAATTATTTCTTGTTCTCACAAAAGGTGAATGGTTGCGTATGGTTTTTTTATCGTGTGATTTTTTGGGATTTTGAAGAGTTTATAGTTTTACATTTTTGCTGTCATAGGTTTTGTGGGTTTGCTTCTAGGTTGGGATTTATTTTTAGTTTCAGTCTTTTCAGATTTAGCCCATTAAAACAGAGGAAACTAAAGAATCACCATTTTAAGTTTTGTCCATAAATGTTACGTTCAGGTTGATCGTGCTCAAACTTTTGTTCACATTTTTTTTTTAATGTGTTTTGGTTTTAATTTGTGGTAGGATGGGCACACTTGATGATAAGTGGGGTGACGAGTTCTCTGTCATTGGAGACAAGGGAGAAATTGAGTATATTGATTATCAAAATGACAAATCTGTGTGTAGTTATGATCCCAGTGAAGAGGGTCCTATTGTCATTTCTGCCCCATTTCCTTTTGAAGAGGGGAAGCCCCGATCAGTGTTTGTTGGGGAAACTGCTATTGATTCAATTACTATTAAGAACACCACCTCTGAAGCTGTTGATTTATGGACCAAAATTTATGCCTCAACTCCTGAGGATTCTTTTAAGCTTTCATTGATGAAACCTCCATCAGCTAATGATTTTAAGTGCCAAGAAGGCTTCATGGATTTTTCAGTAATGGAGGATCGAATGCTTCAGCCTGGCGAGTCGTTAACCATTTGGTTATCCTGCAAACCAAAGGAACTTGGCTTGTACACTACTGTGGTGCATTTTGATGTTGGCAATGATAGGATAGAACGAGTGGCCTTTTTGTTGGCTGATGATAATATATCTCAGTCTTTGGCTTCCAAAAAGCCTTTCTCAAGAGGCCAAAGGAAGAAAAAATTCTCCACAGATAACTTTGTTTCTGCGGGATCACATCCAGCAAGGGCACCAGGTCGAGCGTACAAAAACAGGCTTCCTCGTTATGATATTCCTAAAGATATTAGAGCATTGATTGAGAGAAAGCAGATCCCTGATGTTATCATGGGAGGTCTAACAATAGACAATTATGCTTCCTACTTCAAAACACTGCTGATCATGGAAGAAATACAACTTGAGGTAATTGTTTAAATTATGCAGAATGACAGCAATCATGGTATGAAATGCTTGTTCAATTCCCTGCTGAAATTGGTGATTTGTGCTTCAGGAAGACATGAGGAGTCATGACATGGAGTGTGTTACGATGAGGAGGAAGGGGAATTATCTCTCCCTTGTGGTCCCAGGGCTTGCTGAACGGAGGCCCTCCCTTGTTCAGGGGGATGATATTTTTGTAAAGCTTGCAGATGCAGAAGACACAACAACTCCATATCAGGTTTCTGCCCATTCATGTAAAAGAATTTCATGTTATCAAGATTTAAAGTTGCAGATTGAATAGAATCCAACTGCTAGGAAACTGCTGATGCATTAAAATAGTTGCTGTTGTCATCTTGTGTGTTATTTGTTGTATTTTTGACAGTTACCTTGGTGTTTTCTTGTAAAAATAATGTGTTATGCAGGGCTATATTTACCGGGTCGAGGCTGATGAAGTGTACTTGAAATTTTACGAAGAATTTCACTTTTGCCATAATGATGGACATCTTTACAATGTGCACTTCAAATATAATCGAGTCAGTATGAGAAGACTGTATCAGGCCATTGATGCTGCAAATGATTTAGAGACAGAGATGCTATTTCCATCGGAGACCTCTGGAAGTAGGCTCATTGAAACTTCTACTCTGGTGCCTATATCTTGTAGTCTTAACGAGGAGCAGATCTGTTCAGTGGAGATGATCCTTGGCTGCAAAGGAGGCCCACCTTACGTGATTTATGGGCCTCCAGGTACAGGCAAAACCATGACAATTATAGAAGCAATTCTCCAGCTTTATCAAAACAGAAAGCATGCTCGGATTCTTGTCTGTGCACCTTCAAATAGCGCAGCAGATCACCTGTTAGAGAAGCTTCTCAGTGAGGAGGATGTTCACATTCAAGAGAAAGAAATATTCAGGCTCAATGCAACATCCCGTCCATTCGACGACATCAAGCCCGATCTTATTCGTTTTTGTTTATTTGATGAGCATATCTTCACGTGTCCTCCACTTGGTGCTCTTACTCGTTATAGAATCATCATATCAACTTATATGAGTGCCTCTCTTCTCAATGCTGAGGGCGTCAAGCGAGGACAGTTCTCTCATATTTTCTTGGATGAGGCTGGCCAAGCTTCAGAACCTGAAAGCATGATTTCTGTATCGAACTTCTGCAACAGGGATACAGTTGTTGTTCTTGCTGGAGACCCCATGCAGTTGGGCCCAGTAATATTCTCCAGAGACGCGGAGAGTTATGGACTGGGGAAATCATACTTGGAGAGGCTCTTTGAGTGGGAATCTTATGAGAGTGGAGATGAAAATTATGTGACAAAACTGATAAGAAACTACAGATGTCACCCAGAGATTCTGCATCTTCCTTCAACTTTGTTCTATGAGGGAGAATTGATAGCCTGCAAAGAGTCCAATGATGATTCAACTTCTTTGATGACTTTGACAAACCTTCTTCCAGGAAAGAACTTTCCTGTTCTCTTCTTTGGCATCCAGGGCTGTGATGAGAGGGAAGCAAATAACCCATCGTGGTTTAATCGAATCGAAGCAAGCAAGGTAGTGGAGATTGTAAAGAAACTGGCTACTAGGGGTAACCTGAGCGACAGTGACATTGGGGTCATTACACCTTATAGGCAGCAAGTACTCAAACTAAAGAAGGCACTGGAAAACATAGACATGCCTGACATAAAAGTTGGGAGTGTAGAACAATTTCAAGGACAAGAAAGGAAGGTTATCATTGTATCTACTGTCCGATCAACAATCAAACACAATGATTTTGACAGGGTTCACTGTTTGGGATTCTTAAGCAACCCAAGAAGGTTTAATGTAGCCATTACTCGTGCTATATCTCTGCTTATTATTACCGGGAACCCACACATTATTAGTAAGGTATTGCTTCTTTTCATTGGTCATCGTAAGAGATTAACTAAAGCAAATACATAGATGTTGACGTTTCCTTAGGGAGTGCATCTCCGTTAGCTCAAAGATTCTACACCTCCATAAATTCTTACATGCAGATGCATAGATAGCTGTCTCTGTATTCTTCTGCTTGCAGGCTTATGTGCATGTGGGTACGTTCACGCCTAGAATTTAAGTGATCACCTAAGAGAATACTGAATGGTGTTGTCAAGCCAATAGCTAACACCAATTAAATGAGGTTGATGTTTTCTGCTTCCTTGCATATGCATGTGCACGTGCAAATTTGTTGCAGGTAAAGGATGCCTCTTCTTTGCTATTTGTGCTGAGCCAGGGGCATATGTAGCTGTGTTTTACATGGATGATAAGTTCCTCTCAAGCAGCCCTGGGCTGGGGAGAATTTTTGTGGTAGGGGGTCCGGCACTGTGTAGATGCAGTTTGAAACTTTGTGTCAAACTATGCAGCGCTCCAAGAATTTTATGTCACTAACTTACATGCCACAGCATTATGAAATTCATTTAATAGTCGGAGATGCAGTTTGGAACTTTATGCTTGCACAGCCCCCATATAGCTGTCTGTACTGCGCTCAATTATTTTTTCCCTCATTATATGCAGGACCAATACTGGAATAAACTTCTATGGCACTGTGTAGATAATGACTCCTATCAGGGTTGTGCTCTCCCAGAAAAAAGACTGGAGTGTGTTGACAACTATCCAACATATGAGGATCGTGTCGACTATGATGGAGGGCCTGTGACAAATGAAGCTAATTGGTGTGATGGTTGGCAACCTTCATCCTCTGGAGAAGTAGGATGGGATCATCCAGGGTCATCTCAAGCAGAAATTCCAGAACCCGTGACAGATGAAGCTGAGTGGTCTGATGGTTGGCAGTAAGGTTTAGTTGGTGTCTGTTTACATAAAAGCAGTAGGAATGGGTATTTTATATTTTGGTGTGGATTTTTGTCCCTGCATGAGGCCCTCTTTTGCTGTTCTTATGTTGGAAAGCACATGATGAGTCAGGAGTCAAAGAATTGAGCCCAAGTTATCGGATTTGGGATACCTCTTTAGTCGTGCCATGAAATTTGATCAATTGTATTTGCAGAAAGGGTACTGGAATTTTATTTCATATAATTATGAAAATTTAAAAGAGAAATAGTTGGTTTCATGAGACATTGCGGTATATTCTCAAGAATGCTTTACCTTTTGCCAAAAAGGAAAAAAAAAGAAGGATGCTATCCCAAAGGTCAAAACTTGCCTGCTATTGCAGTGACAAACTTGTGATAAAACAATTTCAAATGCCAATCAAATGGTAAGCATACGATGATTGCAGCATTACAGGCGATTGAAGATTACAATAACGTTAGGACTCCAGGCAGAAACTAGCTGTTGCTGTTATGCTTCTCTGCTGGTGAATGCGATGCTGGTGCTAGAGGCGAAACTGGGCTTCTGGGTGATCCATCAACAGATTCTGGTGGCAAACTTGGTGCTAATGAAAGATCATCAGGACCTGCAAAACTGTGACAAAAACTCATGTTCTTTTTGCATGTTTCTAACTCAAATTAGAATTGAGATGCCCTTTAAACAAACAATTAATTGATTCTACAAAAATATAAGCGGAGAAGAAATGATTAAAATCTTATTACTGGACTCTGGTGGCGCTGGAGTTGTCGTGCCGTGAAGGGGAGCAGTGCTGGTGAACCTGCAGCACAAAGAATACAAATTACTGGTGAATTTACAGTTGTATTTATAACAATAATAGTGGGCGTAGGTAATGAAAACTTGCAATTAATTGATATCATGAAATCACATACTAACTAACAATCAAGATTTTAATCCAGCATCAAAGAAGTACTCAATTAAATTCCTTGAATTTATTTACTCCAAATTTGCAATTTGTGCTAATGACTGGTTAAAACACGGTGCAACCTACGTATCAAAAGTATACGATTTCGCTGGACTTGACCATAGCATGATATTCCTTCCTTCCACGAAAATGCTAACTTGCGCCTAATCTAGTAGCAGAAATATCTAGATGGCTGCGTCTCTAATTAAATAATAATAATAATAAAAAAGCTGCAAAGAGGAGCAAAACCTAATCAAAATTAATGTAATTAGCATCCATTTAATTTTCCGTACCTGAGCAGAGCAAATCTAAAGATACAGGACTTGATAGAGAGCAAACAGAAGGTAAAGCAATCACTAATCCGAAGATTAGAGGCTGCCTGATTAGGTAACAGAAACAGTTGCGATCACCGGAATTGAATGCCTTAGACAATGCACCGCAGCACTGAGATGTTGCAGTGTCTGTGACTCTGTCTGGCGGTGCCGAGACAGGGAGAGAAGGCCACCAACTCATCACTGCACCAAGACGGCGAGGCTGGCTATGGTGCAGCGGTGGCGAGGAGGAGGAGCATGGAGGTTAAAACGGCTGGGAAAATGAGGACTGTCGTGTGATTCATGTTGGAACTCCCGCTTCCTTTATGACGGGAGTGAATTGAAATGGCGGGAATGGAGATTTTTTTTTCCTCTTTCGCGAGTTTACGGAAATGCCCTTGCAATCTGTGTTTTTGTGTACTGGACGACAGCGTCTTCTAGTTCAAGTATCAATTTCTCTGAATTTACATTTTACAAAAAAAAAAAAAAATTATTTACACTGAACCCTTACCAGTTCACTCGAGCGTCAATATGGGGCTAAATTATACTGAAGATATTTTACTCTCAGGACCAGCTTTGTTAATTGATTGTGTTTACGCCAATCCAGCTGCTTACGTGTAACTTTATGTCTTGTATCATCAAATATTCCGAGGAAGAGGAGTGACCTAATACTTGTCTGTGGTGCTGAAACAACCCTACAAAATTGGAGAGATTTTACCGCTTTGTAACTGGGAGTTGATCGAGGGGGCTCTGATGGGTTTAACGCTGGAAGAAGCAACTGAAATGCACAGGAAGAAATGGGGATGGGATCGATGCTGATGTGAAAAGCAATATATGAATAATGGAGATCACAGCAGTGCAATTTGATTGAATTACTATTCATTGATTTTAAGGATTAAAAAGATATGCAGAAGACCATAAAGAGCCTGGTATGATAAAAATTAAAAAAAAAAAACCCAGAAAAGCTCTACTCTGCTTTCAGAATTTACTAACCAAGAATCTGAGAGTGAGGAATTGGTAATTGGTAATCAGTACTGATGTTGATTTAGCAAGGCAGAAAAATCATCCGCAGACCCTCAGTTGTTCATCAACATGAACATTTCCCATTAGTCTGTTTAGAACCACTTTGTGTCTTTGTGATGCAAAATCATAACCAACCTACCAAATTCTCACACCAGGAATCCAAAATCTATAGTCACCAAGAAACAGAATTTCCTTAACCATAATACTCGCCTATTAATCTTCACCAGTACATAAATTCTGATACAAAAATGACAAATTATTCAATAAATAATCACCCAATATGATTTTTAATCGACTTAACAAGCTCAAAAAATAATAGCCCACAATCCCAAAAGACTATTTCTTAACAAATGTATACAGCAGAAAGTAGAAATATATATAGCATCTAGTAGTAGTACTTAAAAAGTACAAATCCTAATGCAAATAGTAGAAGAGATGGTGAAAGGCTGTCGGAGAGCACTGATGCTGATGGTGGAGTTAGAACTGGGTGACTCCCAGTAGTTGATGCCGGTGACCCAGAAACTCCCGTCGATGACGGTGGAGTCAGGAGAGGTGTCGTGCCAGATGCTGGTGGTAGAGCGGATGGAGTTGGTTCAGGAAAAACAGAAGCTGCTCATCAAGGAAAATAATTCCTTTTGTATTAACACTCAAATCATTATGTATTATATATATGCATCCAAACGCGTTGGGCATATGGCTAATAGAATATTGAAGCTGGTTACCTTGAGGACTAGCAGTATAAGCATACAACTCACTGAATTGAACCAAACACTTGAAGAAAAAAAGAAAGAAAGGAAAAGATCATCTTAAATTGTCTTTACAATCTCTCTGCGCATCGATGTTTGTAAAACAATTAGCATGAGAAGTACTCAAGCGCATAATTACTGCTGGAATGGTCATGATTTAAGGGGGCTTGAAAAGATCATCGTAGTTCAAAAGGCATACCTGGAGCAGGAATTGGTGCACCGGTGGCTGCAAGAGAAATTAAGTTTTATATCATCATTTTTACTACTTTTATATCAATAATAATTCAAAAGAAGTCGATATAATAACGGGCATCTAGTTACTAAAAAGAAGAGAATCCTTAACGTAATAAGTACCTTCGCATTGGACTGGGACGCCAGGCACGTTACAGGCACGCGGCAGAGAGATGGCTAAAGTTCTATTGATTGGTACGCCGAAGGGAACGCTTCCAGTTACAACAAGACACAAACAGTCTATCCCATCACTTGTCAGGTTCTTAAGTGAACCGCAACAACCGGCAGTTGGTGAAGAACCATTGGCGGCACTACTTGTAAGAAAACTCATACATGGGGCGAAGGTAGCAAGCACCGAAGCGGTGCACGCAGTATTGATCTGGCCATAAACAGGAAAAACAAAGACTGCCAGAGCAACAGCCAGAAAGGGAACCGTACGCGGAAAAGGCACAAAACGCTCCATGTGGGAATGGGTGTTCTTGTAGCGAGTATCAATACTTGTTGGCGAAGAGTGAAGGAAATTATGGTGCATAATACCAACAAGAAGTAGATTTGGAGCTTGAGATTTTGCGTGGTGGAAGGGGGAGTTTCTAGAGGGAGGATTCTGGGTGAAGGAAATGGAGGGAACTGCACAGGTGGATTTGAAGCTCAACTACCTTGACCACCTTTGTTTAAGAAAGGATTTTGATATTATTTTTTTGACCTGGGCCTTCTAGCTCAGAAGACGGGCCTACCTAAATTTAGTGTCAAACTATGACTGGCTATTCTGCAAGTCAGAAAGTCTTGATTTCGTCCAATAAGTAGTGATCCAAAGATTACAAATTCTGGACAAGTTTCCTTTGTCCTCTGGAATCCAATTTTTGGGCCGGAAGAGAAGGGTACTAATATCTGATATTCAGGGCCGTAAATGGGCTGGGCTTCTCTATTCAGTTAGTCGGGCTTATGACGAACTCAAGCGTTGGCCCCTCCGTAGGCTTACAAAACTCATAAACGAGGACAGGCCTATGCTACACTTACACCTCTAAATGCATGAAAATCTTCACAGGTATAATATGTCTTCATCTCCTAATAAATGAGCCTAAAATAAAAATTACCCTTCGGGTGAATAAAAAAACAATGTTCAATGAATATAAATATTTCTTAAACTACACACATAAAGGGTTTTGGATCCCGACACTCTCTAAATATCTTGGCTCTCTTAAGCATCATCTTTCTCACACAAATACTTGGTCTCCTACCTTGAGTTACATTAATCTTGGCTATATTGACAATGGAGAGTGGATCATATTGCAGCAACAGATATTTAACCACAAAAAACTTTATTTTAAGCATTTAGTATCTTGAAACATCATCAACAATGTTTAGCATTATATAACCAATTGATGGACAAGAACTCCAAACCCCACCCCTCTAACCGTGTAAGAATAGAATCGAGGATTGGTCACACGGCAGATGCATAGCTGCCACCATGATTTTTTCTCCTTGAAGCATAGCTGCCGCCATAACTTTTTCTTGGACAAAGTTTGATCCCCGTTCATTGTGAAAGATACAACTATCACTTTTTCTTAGGTTTGAAGGTAGACGACCAACAGTTGTCAGAATCTGAGAGGGCAATTAGCCTCTTCGATTTTCTTCCACGAGAATTTTCTGCTTTCAAAACCACGTCTTCTTGAATTTCAAAGGGAAAGGTGCGAAGCCAAAATCCAGTAAAGGTGGAGTCAGAAACACGTTATGCTTTCTTCTCGGGGCATGGCAAGCCGATAAAAACTAAACAGTCACCGCTTTGAACAGCTTATACATCCAAGCTGCTCCTGGGAGATTTTTTCCCAATCCCTATCGAATAGTCAGACAGTACGAGTTGGTTACCCACATAGCCGAACTTCAGAACCCTCCCATGTAAGCCTCGCAGCAAATTACAAAAGTCTCCTGGTTTGAACATCTTCAGGTCCAAGCTGGCCTAATTCATTGAATAATAACCCGTAGGAAATTAGGAAGGGTTGGTCGCCCACATAACCGATTTCTCATTTGCCTAATCTTGCATCAGGTTCCTATAAATACCGTATCCCTTTCTCCTTCCCCCCATCAAGCTAAATCAAACATAATAGTTACCAAGAGATCTTCACATTCCACGAGCATTTCCACCACCTAACTGGAGATTCAATGGCCCACACAGCGATGTCAATGGATTTGGCCATGGTCCTAGTGACCATGCTTTGTGCACGAGCCATGGCTCAATCAGATTGTACAAGTGTTCTAATCAGCATGTCACCGTGCCTAAATTACATTACAGGGAACTCCTCAACTCCATCCTCACAATGCTGCACTCAGCTAGCTAGTGTTGTTCGCTCATCACCCCAGTGCTTGTGCCAAGTTCTTAATGGCGGCGGCTCATCACTAGGAATCAATGTCAACCAAACTCAGGCTATAGCCTTACCTGGTGCTTGCAACGTGCAGACTCCACCCATTAGCAGCTGCAATGGTAAGAAAGAATTTGGTTCACTTCTCTCTTTGCAATCTCAACTTCCTTTCAATTACCCTGTCAAAACTCCTGTGCCAAAATCCGAGATGCTAGATCTCCCTGGACAACAGCTAGGGGAGACAGCATAAGAAAAAATAAGATAAAATTTATATAACCACGAAGATATCACCGCACAGTTTCAAAATTTTCATTCTGATCTGATGCTGACTCATCATTGTATTGGACAGGTGCCTCTCCAGCCGCCTCACCTGCAGGAACATCAGAAGCTCCAACCTCCCCTTCAGGTACAGCATAAAATGTAAACACTGCAATTGAAAGTAACATATTTAAACAAATCAGAATGCCTCTTTATCCATACTTTATTGTTGCATATGATTACTTGCTATGAAAACCACCATATGGTTGGTCAAGGACACCAATAGATCCTGAGAAAAGGTTTTCTATCTTGTTACTCTATTTTTCTATTAACTTGCTCGTGGTGACATTCACTGGTGTAGGAACTGGATCCAAAACTGTACCATCAACACAAACAGATGGAACATCAGGTGCAAGCTCCATCGAATTCTCAATCCCTTTACTGCTGCTCCTTCTCTTTGCTGCTTCATATGGTTCAGCCTTCACAAAGGTTTTCTGATCAGGCAGTCAGAACCTTTCACTAAACCTTGCATCTTGCATATTCTTGGTCATTGTTGTATTTTATAATATATTACCGAGTGTCATCTTGGTTGAGGGTGCATGTATTGTTTATTTTTTGTGACATCTTAAGAGGTTGGTGTAGTTTTGTATTGCTGGAGATGTTTTGCTCTCTTCCCTTCCAAGTAAGACATTTATATGATCCATGCTTGAAGGACATCAGACAGATTTTTCATGTTATATGCATGGAGCACGTTAAACAGATAAGAGAGTTTAAAAGTTGTCACTTCCAAGGAGCCGAACATAAGCTGAGCTAAAAAAGATGGAAATGAATAACATAATAATGAAGAACGATAAAGAAGTTCGCAAAAGGTATTAACTTGACAGTTTTATATGTACTGAAGTCAATATCCTACTAAGAAACAAACCATGTCAGTCATGTTCCTCAATCTAATACCATAGGTTACATCACTACATAAAGAAAAATAAGAGGAAAAGCATCATTAGAACAGACCTTGTGCTGTAAACCCTGCCTTTCAAATTGTCAGATTCACTCCTGCAAAAACCAAAGCCTCCAGCTCTCAGTGGCGACACACCATTGGAAGATACCTTGAACAAAATGAAACAAACAGGAGACCATAACATCCACATATTCAGGCAAGGAATGATTGTCATCCTTTCACATCACCTCTGCACATTACCCAGCTTGTAGTCAGTTACAGAATGGTTTATGTTGACAAAACTTTCAAAAAAAGATACAGTAAATTTCACAGCCTACTTTGCATGGCTTTCTTTGGACACTCTAACACTAAAAAATTTTCAAAGCTCAAATCATATTAACAATACAGATTTATAAAACGATCGATAGCAAACTAGTCTTCCAGCTCCAATCTTGAAAAAGACTAGGAACTGAGAACACCCAAATTCTTGGCAAGTAAAAATTAATTTAGCTATCAGCTAAACCATTCAAAAAACCTCTCCGTGTTTTAACATAACTAAACTAAATATCTCAACAAAACCTTGTTCTTAGCACAAGTAAAGACTCCAAGCATGATCTTTATAATTTGTTAAATCTATTGACTATGAAGAAAAGCAAATGGGCTATCAAATATCCTAATCTTTCAGTGGGCAATGTTGATTTGTAATAAAGCTCTGGATGCAGAACATCAAGCCCCAATTATAGGCCCCAGCTAAAGCAGACCCAATTGCATTACCTACAGTAATCAATGCTTCTCGGTTTGAGCTTAGGAGAGGCTGGTGAATGGAGCCAACTGCAACATCAAAACTCAGATTGAATGGTTATACTAGCCAATCACCTTGAAAGCGGTTGCAAATTCAGTCCAGCCCTTCTTGTTTTTTCTTTAGTTCAATTGCTCTAGTTTGGCTTGTTGAAGAACAAGCTAATTTGCTAACTGCGCAAGGGATCTAGCATATGTTCAAAACTCACATCCAAAAACCACGTTTTTGCAAATATCCATGATAATGCTGGTGAACATATCAAACTAACTCTAGGTTTCTTCTTTTCTGAATGTTCGTAGAAACTAGGATCAAGCAAACATCATTCAGCCCATTATGGGTTTGGATAAAATTGTTTACGTTACCCTCTCACTTCAAGCAAAATTAATCTCCTCCAACAATCAGTATGGAATCTCCACTATTCTTTATATCAATGGGTATTCATTAAAATCTCCAGGTCGTGCCATACAATGATTAACAGCACATTTACGTATTGCTCCAGTTTGGACAAGTATCTTGTTTATGTCACTGCCAACTTTTGCACTGATATATTATTCAAGGGCAGGGACACTCAGTCAAAAACTATAAGATCAATATCACAGAAAAACCAGAGAAAGAAAAATAAAAGAAAACAGAAAATAGCTCCAGCATGTATTCCAGGCATCACCATCAACAAAATTATAAAATAAAAAAGGTTTGCATGGAGAGGCATGCTATCTAACCACAAATGCTATATTCCATCCATATGCTGCAAAGAATAGTGAAGCATATGGATGGAATATTACAACTGATACTTTCAGGGAGCAATGTTTTAGCACACTAACAGCACATGCTTCTAAGAAAATCAATTAGTTTAACCCACCATCTAAACATAATGCATTCACCATATGGCAGAACCATGTTGACAGATACCTTGATATAGATTTGCAAAATTCAAAGATATGCAAACATAAATAGGATTTAAGGGAAGAAAAAAAAAGATGCTAACTTCTAAAATTCTGCATGCTTCAAGTGTGTGATCGTGAGCGCATAAATTCTTCCAATCTGTCCCACATCTCCAATGCTGCAGCTCTATCCTTGTGTCTCTTGTTCTTGCTAATCTGCATAAAGCAATTGAAGTGGAAGAGACAGGGCAAAAGCAAAAAAAAGGCCACCCAACAAAGCAAATATAATCAAAGGGGAAAAATGCTCACCGAGATAATCTTTACATTCCACTGCTTCACAATCTTTGCTGACTCCACACTATCATCTTCAAACCGCATGAAAAATCCAATAACTGCATAAGTTTAAACAATTTATGTTATTCCAATCGAGTCCAAATATGACTCCAAAAAAACTATATCACACTATAAGAATCTGTTGCAAAACCTAAAGAATCAACCAACACCAATCACCAACAAAGTAGAAATCCCAAATATAACTACCAATTGAATCCAACAAAAACCAAACCTCACTTACTTTTATTAAATATCTCAACACGATCCTTAAAAGGCCAATCCTTGAATTGCCACTCCTTCCCCAACACAAAAACTGCCACAACCCTATCCCAATCATCTGCTTTAAGTGCAGACGGCTTATCCCTCACCTCATAAGCCGTCCTCACTCTATTCCTATCAGTACTAAACTTCTTCTGCACTGTTGCACACTCTGGTTTCGGCCTTTTCATCTGTTTAACCTTCACATCCGTAGGTATATAAATCCCATCTTCCAAGAACTCCTTCACATTATAAATTGTAATCAAAGTCTGAAACGCGCTAGGTACCAAAATTATGTGCACTCCCTCCCTAATTTTCCTACCTTTCAAATGCATTTTGGGCTTGGCTGCCGAATCATAACCCAATTCATCACCACCACACCCGATTCCTCTCTCATCAGCTCCCATTAACCTACTCTTCGCCACCAACCCATCTTTCCTATGTTGACTCTCAAATCTCTGCCTCTCCTCTTCACGCCGAGTAGACGCAACCAAAACCCCATAAAAATCCCTACTCTTACGCTCCAACAACGACTCCCTATCCTTCAACGGAGTCTCATTGGCGTAAATCAAAGACATATGATTTCCAACACTCGTTCTCATTCTCCTTGATCTGTTATTTCTTTTTATAAAATTGATCCTTTTTAAATTTATCTGTAACTATAATCTAAAATTATATTTCATAAAATTCATTTATAATTTATTATTAAAATATTCTTACATGGCTTAGCCCACACTAATCTTGGTGTAACTCTAATAAGGGTGAAATTAAAATAAAAAAAATACTGTAGCAATCAGAGATAGGGTATAGTGAAAACCCAAGCCTTTTAATTTTTTCTATAATTTTTATAAATCTACCACCGCTTCTAATCTCAGATGTGGCCACTCAATAAATATAGTTTTAGTAACCATTTGCAAACCCTTTACCCCACCATAGGGAAGCCAAAACATAGCTAAGTTCACCTCTACATGTATCGTTGCCTGAATTTTTGTCCCTGAAAATGGCACCAATAGGCCTGTTGTTAAGGCATAGTGCCTTGAACCATGGATGTGGACGTGGAACAGAATTTTCTATGTAATCCATGGCATCTTCTTCGGGTAAGGTTCCCAAGAGCATAAAAGAGCAACTTTCTCATCCGTAGCCCAAGCCATGAAATCATCGATGTAGGACAGATCCAATGGCCGAAGTGAGATCTGAGAGTTCATCACCACCCTCTTTTAAGAAGTCTGACGTGAAAGAATTTTGCTCCATCTGTTCACTTCACCTATCTGATAATTTTTTAGAGCAGAAGCCTCGGGTTCTTGGTAATTCTTTTAGGAACTTGATGTCTAAAATGATTGAAGTATCATCAAGTTGACAAGCAGTAGTTTACCCAGAAGAAAATGCTAGTGTTTGAATGATAGATAGTATGTGACAACAAGGAATTGTCTGGAACTAAAGCATGAAAGAAAACAAAATTGGGGTCCCCAAGTCTTTAACAGGGTCAATTTTGCTTTGCTTGTAGTGGAGACCAAGGAATGCATTATTTTCTGGATAGAAAGGAATGGCTCTGGCTGCTAGAGGTGCTAATGTCATGGCCACCTTGTTCGACCTTTCTTTATCCCCGCAAGTAGGATATCTCATAACTCGGAACAGAGTTGCATAACCAGACATCGAAGAGGAGGGCTCATCTTAGCTGTATGGGGGAATCACAATCATAGGTTTATGGGGGCATAACCTCAAAGGTGGCTTGATGCTGTTGATTGAAGAGTTTTTCTACGTACACTGATGATGAGGTAAGATTTGAGCTTTAGGAGATCATCCAATTAGTTATAACTTTTCCTTTTTATATGTATTTAGTTAACTGGTTGTGCTTGCGAACTCGTACCTTTTGAGTTTGAACTCCTGGGTTACTGTAGAAAAATTCTCTTCGATAGATTTTCTGAATTCAAGCTGACATTATCTTGCTTACATCTAATATTGTAATTGCTTATATTTTGCTTTGAGATTCTTCATAGCCAAAGATGGGAAGGATTCTAACATCGAAACAAAGAAAAAAGAAAAGGAAAGGTGAGTTCAGCAAAGGATAATATGATCGCTATTAAGGACCGTCTGTCAATCAATTACAGAACCAAGTCTGTTGAAAGAAAACTATAGACAAACATATCTCTAATTTCACCTTTACAATACCCATATTTCCTCAACAGACCCTCTTTCACAAACCCAGTCTTTTCCAGTACCCTTTGAGAACTTCTATTCTCCACCTCTACAAGAGCTTGAAGCCTAACCAGATAAGGAAGATCTTGAAAAACACTAGACACTGCCATCTTCGACGCAATTGTGGCTATTCCTTGTCCCCAATACTCAGCAGCCAATGCATATCCCAAGTTTGCTCTGCATCGATCGTCATTAGATTCCGGGAAGATGGAAATATATCCAATTGAACGATCATCCAGACATATGGACCGACGCCAAGGGTGGGGTATGGCAACCTTTTCCAGATATGCTAAAGCTTCTTCTCTAGAGGTAATGGAGTTCCACCTTAGATAACGGGTTACTCTATCATCACTGGCCCATTTCAGGAAGTCATCAACATCGGAGAGCTTAAAGGGGCGAAGGGAAATCCTTGATGAATCCATAAAGACAGCCAATAACAAACTCGATTTGGACACGTTAAGAAAGATGTTGAGGATACAGGCTA
>Ga0325411_1001633_pt1 | contig 25049 bp, 16 predicted proteins | sample PopdelMetagenome_13_FD_206181 | JGI IMG/M metagenome (GOLD analysis project Ga0325411, IMG submission 206181) | Populus deltoides microbial communities from Bellville, Georgia, United States - Xylem-PdIQD-R4 | ecosystem: Host-associated > Plants > Phyllosphere > Stem > Wood/Secondary xylem... | reverse complement strand
GGGTTGCATTCCATGAAATTCCCTTTAAAAATTGTACAAGTTCAAGAGTGGTTCTAAATAAAATTCAAACTTGGGGGGTGGGGGGGGCACCCCCTGAATTCGTCTCTGGTGGCCATTTCAGTTTCAAAAATGACTGCTGCTACCTAAGTTGAAAAAGTTTGTAATAATACAAAATCTGAAGATGAGAACTTCTCATAGACAAGCAGACACTTTCAGGCAAAAGAACCTGACACAATAGACCAAATAAGAACTACGAAAAAGAACAGAGGCGTCTACAACTTCCTGACACTGTTGAACTAAGCTGTGCCTAACCAAAACAGTAGAGCCAAAAATGATGACTCTAGGATTCAGTCCTGGGTGCTTTGTCAGTTTCCTCTTTTTTTTTCTTCTTTTTTTCTTTTTTTTTTGGGGGGGGGGGGCAATATAAGAGGTATAAAAAGTTTTTGATGAACACCTTTCCAATCAGTACATCGACGGGAAGTTTTGCCAAATGATGTCCAAGAGGTGTCAATTGTTCATCCCCTTCTAAAGCTCCAACCTGAGAATGGCAAGGTAATTGAAGTAAATTACAAGCATTACAACACGTAGCTAGTTATTCTTTTGCAAAAGGAAAATATTTGCAATAAACATAACTTTCATTGAATATTTAATACCAGGAGAAACAGTTCCAATCAATTCAAATTAAGAGAACAGCACCATATCATAGAAGAAGAATCTCATTTCACCTAGGGTCACAAAAATTCCAGTCATGGCAGATCCACAATAAATTTCATTAACAAAATAGTAAAGCCTTTAAGAGCTAGAAATTCCTACTAGGTTAAAGGAAAAATTCAAAGCCGATAACTAGCATCTACTTATACGGATTAACATTGAATGCTTTCAATAGGAAGGATCCTAAACAAATAAAAAAATCTCACAAAAAGGGAAACCAGAACCAAATAAGAATTTGAGGCATATCCTAAGAATTCCAAGTGTAGATATAAAAAAAACAACAAATGGTAAACAAGCTTTACATAAATCTACCATGTTTTAGTAAAGAAGGTTCCATAGGAAACTGCTTAGTTATCATTGGTACACATTAGCCTAAACTTTATCTAACAGCATTTAAATAAACTGACACAAAGAGTAACAAGATTTGAATCCACATTGAAGCAATCAGTACAATATAAAATTAGCTGGAAACAAATAACAAAGGTTCATATCTGTTCGCAGTCCAGTAAATTAAAATTCATGCACAAGTACACGATAAGATCAATTGAAAAGGAAAAGACAATTGCCAAGAACAAAAAACTGCAAGCAATATATCTAGACCAATCCAATAAATGTAAGGAGTTAGTTTGTTGGTCCACTTCTAATATTGACAACTTTAGATGATTATTTTTCTTCAATATTCACCCAACCCTTTGAACCCACAAGCTGAACTACTTTGCAAGGTCATATTGAGTTGTGTGCCAGATGATCTGTTGAGGATGTTTCTAAATAGAAAGGATCTTGATTCTTAATTTCCTTGATGGAAGTAAGGATTGGTTCTTAAAAGCAAAAACAATTAAAAAATACCTCCTATTGTAGGACAACTCTGCTAGACAATATTCTGATCAAAATAAGCATATTTACTTTCGCTAACTGCTTCTCATATGTTGCACCAGTTAAGTCTTGATAGACCAAAATTATACTTCGTTCTCTTTAGCTCTAAGACCTTCAGTCTCTTGTTTCTTCCAGAGAGAACTTCTGTGACAAAAGAGTATCTGCTCCCTTTGGAAAGCTAAGTCAATGTTAACCAACTCTTCCTCCCTACACTGCTCTGTAGAATTTGTCCACATTACTGGACATTAGGAAAACACCTCTATTCCATATTCTCCATGATATTGAGTACTGTACCAATCCCCTCAAAACCCTGGGCACAGCCCACCCTAGTATCTAAATGAAAAATAGAAAGAAAATGAAGAAAAGACCAAGATTTGAGGTTAACGTAAGAATGATTAAGACCAGTGTTGATTGGTTGACACTCACATCACATATGAAACAAGAAGGTTAATGTGAGTGAAGCAGCAAGTAGCACTCATATAAGACAGATGTTTATGCATATATGGCTCTAGTTGTCAAGAGCATGTTAGAACCATAGTTTAAACAAGATAAACCTACCTCATATAACAGTGAAATTGCAGAAGTCATAGCCTCCTCCCTTGGAGGTTCTAAAGCCTGAAAATAATGGCAAACAAAATCAGCTTCAAGATCTTATCAATCAAACCATCAATAATCTAGAAACCAGAGATAGAATTAGTTACCTTGGATAAAAATGGCTTTATGTGTCCCAGAGAAAGTAATTTAATTTGCAGAGAAAGCTCCACTAATGGCATTCGAAGCATCTCGGGAACCTTTCCATTGAAAAGATACAAGGTAAGATGACAGTAAAAAAATCATGAATAGAAAGCTTAATGACATAATAAAGACAGAAAACAAATCACAGGTATAGGTACCAAAAGTCTAATGGATCTTCATGCAGAATCTACCTGATAAGGACGCATGAGTTTTTCAAATCTGTGGCGTGTGTACAAGCAAAAGCAAATTCCAGGTTTTACTCGCCCAGCTCTCCCTCGGCGCTGCCTTGCATTTGCTTGAGATATCCAATCTTCAACCATGCTTGTCAATTTCTAAAGCAACAGATATTACAGATCTCACTTAAGTTTGAGAAAGTATATTTAGATAATAACTCTCATCATTGATCTTGTTGCTGGTGGCATCACATAATTAAGCCATCCAAAATTAAAGATGATATCAGAGATAGTGTACTTTTAGGAAATAGTATGAATAGAAAATTGGAGGTTTTTGGATTAATTTAGCATGTGGAGTTCCTGTTTCTTTCATTATATGTTTTGGAACAGCAGGATATTATATCGTGCATGCTTTCCAATCTTTCTATAAGAAGAATAAAATCCAATTAATAGGAGAGATCCTATTCCCTCTATCATGCAGAAATGTATGTTAGATCACAGTTCAAGGCCAAGCCATCTCCACAAAATTAGTTAATATATCGATTTTGAGCAACCTTTAAAGCACAATTTGCATAGTCTAAAAATACTACCAATCAAAAATGCTGATAGCAAAATGCTTGCCGTTTTGATATACATTTGAAAGGAAAGTTAAAATGAAATTTATGGACCATACCTTTTCTTCACCTTATTTCTTTGACCTTTTCCTCAAGAATAAGGCAACTAATTTTTGGAAGATAATGCTACTTATTATTAAAGGTGAATTTTATAAGAAAGGAAATAATGTCAAAAAATGAGAGAATCGCATATCCTCCAATTGAGAAACATACTCTACGCTCTAAGAAAAGAGTTTCCAATTACACTGAATATCTGCTAAGGATGAAAGATGATTTTTAGAAGTAGCTAAATGCCACTGCCAATCTCATGATTAAAAGAAGAGTTTCTAACAAGAGAAAGTCCTAAGGTCATGTAAAGACTAAATTTCTAGAAGTTGATGAACCATAGAAGATTTAGATGTATTGGATCCTGCACTTGCTCTATCAACATTTTGCAAAGACTCAATGTTGATCAAAGCATTTGGTGGTAGGAAGCAATACTATGGTCTTGCAGAAGAAGGATCTAGGAAAACAGTATGAATTACAGCATTCGTTTATGAAGTGCTTCTCTCAAGACTCTTGCCAGCATGTCAATGATTGCCAGCTCAAGATTCGTATCATAGTACCAGATAATAGCTCATCAAAAGTGCAAATGCTGCACAACATTAAGGTTCTCTTACATGGTTCAATACCAATCACTACTAAGGAGGTTAGAAGAAAATGGAGTTACACAGGAGCATATTATTTTCATCCATTACTAATGACATAGAGACACAAAAAAGGAACAAACATGTGGACATAACATCTCAACATTCAAAATGACAACTGACCTCTAAGAGCTCCAGATAGGAGAGGATAATTATAAATCCAACCACTATTATTAACGCAGTTAAAGGAAAAGGCCCTAGAAAATGAACATAAACCAGAACAATAATTTTTGGTTCTTTAATTCAGATTTACGATCTATAATAAATCTAACTTGTTGAAACTAACATGATCTATATTAAAAAATAAGTACGTAAACATAGCTGTTTTCTTCATGTAGGCCATACAGCTGAAGAATAGCATTAATTGTCCACACACTGAAATTTTATGTAAGATAGGCGAGTGCATCTAATTAGGAAATAAACTGTTTTCAATATTAATTCCAACTTATCCACAATACATCAAACATATCTCGATGTTACTTCTTTAAATTTGATAATTCTTAATCAAACTATTTTTGCCTTGAAAAACAAGAAGAAATGCACAAACCTTCTGAGGATTATAACGATTTTCCTTGTGTTTTCCACAATCAATCACATATACGACATCATCTATTGTTAAACTTGTCTCTGCAATGTTGGTGGCTATAATAACCTGGATAAAGTAAAAGCAAAAATCAGCAATTTTTATTTCATACATCAATGGCCAAAACAAATGGAAACTTAAGGGCCACCCCCAAGAGAGAGGTGTTGGCAAGCTACTAAGAAGATCAAGCATTCACTTAATCAGTTGAAGAATAGCACCATGATATACCAGCATTGGCAGGCTACTTACCCTGCACTTACATTTCCTCTTATTTCCTCAAGGTTTCTTAAGGTTCAACTTTCAAAAAGCTAGCTTTTCTTCTCTTCTGTATCCCCTTAAGTTTACCCTTTCCTTAGGGTTTTGTGAACTTGCTCACAAATTAGGTAAGTCAGTGCCGTGCCCACTTCTATTGAACAAAAGTTATCCATATTTTTTAGCTTTCTTATTCATTTTTTTTATTGGAGTAGTTGTCAATCTGAACTCCACCCTTTCTTCTGTCATTAGTCAAAACACTCTTAGCCTCACCTTGTTGATTTCATTGCAATTGCAATAAAACAACCACCTAATTCATTCTCTCTTTATATCCATTTTACAAATTTGTGCTACCTTTTTCCAGCTATTTATCTTGCAGGTGATTCTTTTATCATACAATTTCTAGGACATGGTGAACTTGATTCGCACATTGATGGTCCTTGCCAATCTAAGATAGAAATCCAATTTTAACATCCTTTCTTGGTGATGGCTTCTAGAAATATTTATAATAAGTCACATGAGTAGGTTATTTGATTTCTATAGTAACCACGTCCAGTTGTCCAGAATAATTTTCCCAATAATATGCTGTTTGATTTTCACTTGATGACTAATAATGGTGTATTTCAAAACTGTACAAGCCCCTCCTACAAAAAGGAAATCTTGTTTCTTTCCCGGCCTCCTCTGTGAAGAACATGTTTGATGATCTGACAACCCACCTTCCATGAAAGGCTTTTAATTGCTTTTGACACGTCAAAAAGGTCATTTGCTGGTCTCAGGGTGGTCTCATTTGCTACAAACAATGGAGGCAACAATTGCAAAGTCAACCCACCAGCCTAACCCAGCTGAAAAACAGGATCACAGCTCTAAATTTTAAACCAAAGTGACCAAAATTTTAGGGTTTAGTTTGGATCAACCTCCAGGTATCCCATCAGTCAGCCACTTTAAAAGCTTCAGAGTTTGAGATCCCTAATTTTACCAAGTATAAAGCAACAACTTAAGAAATGAGTCATTTGACCTCTTGTTTCTTTCTCTTCCTATTTGTAAAACAAGTTTTTGGCATACCATTCAAACCTTCATGCTTGATATATTCAAGTTATAAAAGTTGTTATCTTTCTATTATTTGATTAGTATATCTGCCTTTTGTTATATTTTATATCATTTATGATTTGCCTGTGTTATAGGAATATATGAACATATGAATGCCATGTCTTAATGCCCCTGCCGGTCTAAGAAATGAACATTGTAATTTTACAAAATCATAATTTAGGGTGGAGACACAGCTTATGAACCCAAACCTGAATATGACCGAACAAAAATAACTGGCTTTAAGTTACCTTGCGTATGTTTTCAGGAGGCCATAGAAACACCTTTTTTTGGTCCTTTGATGCTATAGATGAATGCAAAGGAAGAACCCAATCAGAAGATGGTCCTCCAAATCGATAAGAAGCAACCAACCTATCGAGTAGCATATAAATTTCAGACACGCCCTGTTATAGAGCACAAATTGTATAAGAATGACTGTTCTTGAAGAGAATAAGACGAGCCACTCAGTTGTTGATGAAAGAAAAATATTGAACAGACTTACAGGCAAAAAGATGAGTATGGCACCCTCACCACATGTTTCATCAACATAACATATCAAGTCTTCAAGAAGGTCATAATCAATGATTTCTTCATTCAATCTTTTCTGTAAAAAAGATTGAGCATTCAGCAAGCAAAAGAGCATCAAACTAAATGGACTGAACTCTAAGCCACTACACAGAACTGGCACTTTACCAAATTCTTTTGTGTTTGCTCACTGTAAGTTTGGTAGCTAGTTGAAATATAATGGGGGTTAATACAGTCTTCTGAAAGCTGAGAATCATCACCCCATGCAGATAAAACTAGATTCTTCTTCCCTCTGTGGTTATCTACAGGACCACTCTGCAGGTGTCATGCACATGACAAGCTAAAATCAGCTTAAATAACAATAAAGTCATTAATAGGGAGCAAATTAAATTGTTACAAAATTTTAAGCCATTTAACCATACATAAGATGAGAATGCAAAACCCAGTGCAACATAAATTACACCATTTTAAGAAAACTAGAGTTAAAATGTAGGCATGGTTTATTCCTCTTTGCTTCAACCAGACAAATGTGATAGATTCATCTGCTTGCTTCCCTGCTTATTGCTATTGCAGTTGTAGGGTATTCATTGTTGGTTGTACTGTTATTTTAATGAGGTTCAACTTCCAATAGTACGCTACAGTACAGAATCACTATCACTATACAGCTGAGTTATCTACATTTTTAAGAAACATGTTAGCTGACTTTGAAGACCTGACACTGTTAAGGGCGGGGGTAGGAGATGGGAAAAAGGTTGTGATGATCAAACAAAATTACACACACAAACACACAAAGTGAATGACTGAATGGAATAGATTAAAGCAGACAATCCACGTCAGTATCCTACTCGCCAAGCAATCATGATCTTCATCAATGACCTAACCACATTATGCAATAATATACATTACCTAAGTTGAAAAAATTGAAAAAATATACATTACTAGCTTCTTTCTATCATACTTCCCTTATGCTGCAATGATAAAAACTGAAAACTCTTCATCAAGTGATTAGTAAAAATTATGGGTCTTCACTATGAAATATGGGTATATATTATTTGCAACACACCCAGCAACCTGCCCATTGGGCATCTCCTCTGCTCTCAGTTTTTGTTCCTTTTTCAGGTTCCAAAAAGTGTAACAGATGAATAGAAAGAAGTTGAGAGAGAGGTATACATGGTCATGATTACTGAATTACTATGTGCATATGCACAATATGGAACATTTCAGAAAAAACAAAGATCAAACCATAGATTAGGGGAAATTAAATAGAATAAAGCAGCAAAACAATATGAAAACAACAACCACATTCTGGAATAAAAATGTTTAAGCACCTTATCAAATGCAGATGTTTCGTATCTTAAAGCAGCTGGAGCATCTGAAGCCAGGTTATAATTGATGTATTCATATATATCCTCAAGAAAGTAATTTTTCACGGGATGTGTACGGCCTTCAGCAGTAAGTACAGGGCATTGTCCAAAGTACCTCGAAAATAAATTTGAATCTACTGTGGCAGACCTGAACAAAGTGATTGAATAAATAAGAACACATGCAAGATTATAGAAAAACAGAAGTGCTAAGAGAAAACTGAAAATGAACAAACATACATAAGAATAACTTTAAGTTTTGGTGTGTCTTGAGAAGATTGCTTCTCAATCAGGTTCTTCAAAACAATGAGTAGAAAATCACCCTGTCACAGGAAAAGAGTGATTAATTTTGTTTAATTCAACTTTTGGTTCTTCTGATATAACTGCCTTTAGCTGGGAACAGGCCCCTGTCTATTACAAACTAAGTAAACAAATAAAATAGAAAATAAAGAAACCAGTACTGATTAGGCACTTCCCAGATTTAGCAGCAGTAGAAATGCTTCAGGAAAAAGAGGGGAAAAAAAACTGTAAAGATGTGAATCTAACCCATGCTGAACAAATCGTGATAACAAATTGCTCCTTCAGTTTTCCTTTTCTAGAAACTAAATATGCTCCCAGCTAAGGTTTCCAAAACATCAATTATCAAACACTATGAAAGCAAATTAGAAAAGGCTCATAAGCATCACATTTTTCATACATGAATGTCAACAAACCAGGTCAGCATAGCATCAAAGCATCATGCACAGGTTACTGGAGTGTTTAGACTGTAGAGCCATGTTAAGAAAGTGGTGATCCCACCTAGACATGTGTCTGAATACTGGATCACATAAACCAATAGCAACACATTCACAATCCAAACGAACAGGATGATGAGTCCCACATATCAGAGTTTTCCAATATCAGATGAGGAATTGAGAAGGCTAGTAACAGAGGAATCTTAAAATTCAAGTGATGCCTACATTGTGAATCGCAGTGACTAATGGACATGATAAATCTAGTCATATTGCATCAATGGCATCCACTAGTAAGCCTGGTGACATTTTGAATGACAACATGTGGGGTATTGTATATGCTATTAACATTTACAAACTTGCCTAGCCAACTATATATGCCTTCTGCATACGAAAAATCAGTGCTTCCAACAAGATGCAACCAAACTACCTTATAATTCAATTCTGTGTAGGGAACTAACTTTGATGAAAATAGCACTGAAGAGGAAAACCACATGCATGAGTAAGAGTGCTAAAACATAACGAATCCAAAAGAAACTACTTTTCAAAATCCAGGAGATCAAGAAATTAAACTACTAAAACTATGTTAAACTTCACTCACCAAAAGAGATCGTTCATGCACTTCATCAACTATGACATGTGTTATTCCACTCAAACTCCTATCCCCCTGCAATTTATAAGATCCATAGTCAGATAATGCCATGCATATGAAAATGCAGTGTCAAATATTTTTTTCTAATAAGCAAAGCAATAAACACTTGTCCTCGATACTTGAAGATCTTTCATATCACCAATAATTAATCCTAAATAATTCTTATAATATACTACTTCCAGAAAAACAAAGGGTTGGCCTCTAAATATTTGTTGGTGAAACATTATTTGGGACAAACTTAAGAACCACAGATTCAACAGAGTTAAGTTAAATAATGGGCATACCGCAAGCTTCCTTAGAAGAATGCCTGTTGTACAAAAGAGAAGTTTTGTTTTTTCATTCCTGAGAAAATAAAGCATGAGAGAAAAAAATCAATATAAATAGTAAATATTCAATATAATATTAGGAGAATCTCAGAGTCATCTGTGACATAGATCATCATGCACAATTGTTTAAAACTTAAATCAATATGTAAACACAAATTTAATAATAATGTGGAACTTTTTTTTTTTTTTGATAATATAATAATGTGGTACTTAAATTGTGTAGCATTAAGTGTGAGTTTTGGTGAATATGTAAGCAACAGTAGAATCATAACTGAAGTCATTTTGTGCAAATAGGAGTATCAGATTATATCCATATTTAAGAAATCTTAAGCATCTTTCAGGAAGCTATGGCTTTGCTTTTGCGAACCTATAAGTAAAATAATGAGTCAACTTGGTTAGGCTTATCATATTCATATAGCCCCAATTGACTAGGCATTGTAGGGTATCTAAACGAACATGAACTGCAAATATTATAGTCCAAACCTATAAAGCCAAGCAGAGCCAAAAAGAAAACTTTATTTGGTTGTATTCAGTTTTTTCTTTCATTTGGTTTGGTTTTCCTCACTTGGAATTCAATACTTCTGTTCAGTGTCACTTTTGCCTAAAAACCCAGGCACAGCAAACCATTTACAACCCAAACGGACACACACAAACACAGAAGAGAGAGAGAGAGAGAGCAACCAACAAACAAACAAACGCTTCCCATTAGCTTCTCTTATCTCAAAAGCAAATAAAAACTAGACACTTTTCAAGAGCAATAATAAGACATGAATTGGCATATTTACAGAATTGTTTCTTATTAAAAATCCTAATTTGATATTTCAATTGAATCTTGAAAACAAATGATAATTTCGATAGTATGTATGCATATGATAATTTCGATAGTATGTATGCATTTGTGGTGAGAGGGTTTGAAACAAAGTAATTAAATACAACAATTTGATAGCATCCAAAGAAATGAGGCCAGAGGTATGAGTTTCTTGTTGGTGCATTCATAAAATAATTAAAAACAGAAAAAATAGACAAGGCAGATTAAGACCTTGCGCTATCAAGCCGAACTTGATAGCCAACCAAAGAACCAACTGCACCAGGAGAAGGTTCACAGCGCTCATCAGCAACTCTTTCAGCGACAGATATAGCCTACATGGTAATGCAGCATCACAAATTGTAGATAACAAGTACATAGGGCTTACATGCAATTCCTTAATACAATCAGAGAAGCAGAAAATAATAACAATGGTACTAAATGAGCTTTACTGGATTACTATTTCATTATAAGCATGAGATGACAACCATTTGCAAGTGTAGGTGAAAAAAGTCGTAACAACCACCAAACCTCAAAAGGAGAGAATTTGTAATTCACGATTCCAGGAAATTAGTCAGGCTCATTTCATAAGTTACCTTAACTGTAACTGACAAATGGATGTAATCCAAACAATTCTTAATGTTTGGTGGGGGGCGAGAAAAAAAAATCAGTGAATAATTGAGACACCTCACAAAACCTCAGGGGGATCCTTGAAATCTACCAAAATAAAAACTTTTCAATTTACTAAATTACAGATAAAGGGATAGAAACTCTGATTCTTCTTTTCTTTGGACTGCATCAACATGACTAGGGACCGAAGAAACCTTCATTGTAAAGTCACCAAATAAAGTAACAGGGCTCATCAAGGACCTGGAGGCTCCCAATCATGGGATTTTCACTTTATATTTTTCTCATGAAAAAGATTAAAAGAAGTAAAGAAGAAAAATGTTACATGAAGGAGATAAGGTATCATCCTAAATTAAAAAAGAAAAGAAAAGGGGAAGAAAGAAGGAAAGACAGGTAAGGGAAAGAACTACCAAATGAAAGCAATCAATTTCACCAGTTATTAGCTAAAGACACTCCTGGAAACACCCCAGATGCAAAGCACCATAAAGAAGAAAAATGTTACATAAGGGAGATAAGGTATCATACTAAATAAAAAAGAAAGAAAGAAAGGTAAGGGAAAGAACTACCAAATGAAAGCAATCAATTTCACAGGATATTAGCTAAAGACACTTCTGGAAACACCCCAAAAGCAAAGCACCATAAAAAAGCTAAAAAAGTGTCCTGTCCCACAATAATTTCTTGGAAAAGGAGTAGTTTTTTAGTTCCATTACATCCAAAAACTCCAAATAACCACAAAGACTGCACATCATATTCATTCACATGCATTGCGTCTGTATTGCCATTGAGGAAAGGATGGATTTTTGCTCAATCTTGACATCTAGAAATTCAAAGGTAATATGAAAATGTATCACCTGCCTACTGTTCACACCACCTCACAAACAATCTATTCTTGACAAATTATCATCACTTAACTAGTCCTTGGCATTCTAGCTTTCCCACTGATCCAATAGCTCGAGGGAAACATGAAACGCTCTTATTGCCCATGGGAGTTTAGTCTCCATTTATAAGCACCCAATGACCATATCAAACAGGGAACTCTCCCTGTTCAATTATCACAATTCTCTCTGAGGACAGCAATGGAAACTTCTCAATGGTCCACTCTTAAGAAAACACAACCTTAGATCTTATCTTCTAGATCCTAATTAATCTTATAGAAAACTTGTTTTCTCCGGTAACATTCATTGTACGACCCCCTGTTCCTCTTTTCCTATATTACACAAATATATAGCTGCATCCAGTATGATAACTTACCCTTCTGAGATTGTGTGAACTAGACAGAATAATATGGATGTTTGATTCGCACCATAAGTTTGGAATAACAATAGCATGAAACAAGATATATATCTAAGAAATGAATACAGTTGAGGATAAAAGCATGCACCCACCGCTATTCTTCTTGGTTGTGTGCATATAATGTTACAGTTTCCACCATGACCTGACTCAATCATGTCATCCAGTATAAATTGTGGGACCTGTATAAAGGTGAGTTAGGGAACACATGGTATGACCATTTCCAAGCAAGAAGATCAACAAAATAAAAAAGTACCCTTTCAACTTTCAAGTGCACCGACTTCTTTCTTTAATTAAGACTGGAAACAAGAACAGAGTTGTGTGCAGACTAATGTTTTTTTTTAAGATGTGAATGAATATATCTTAGCAAGGAATATGAGACCTGAGTAGTCTTTCCAGAACCTGTTTCTCCACAAACAACAAGAACATCATTCTCCTTCAGCATTTGTAAAATATCAACCTTCAATCCAGCAATAGGAAGTGCAGCTCTAGAGCACAGCATTTCCTAAAACAAGCATAGAGTTACACGTGTGAGAGAGAGAGATCACCTCAAGAAGTAGATATTCAACGGAGTAAAATGGGGGGTGGTATGTGAATGGAAAGAGAACAAATGGTATTCACAGGATTTGGAATACACAAACTATGTTCCATTACAAAACAACTGACCATTAGCCTAAACCATGACATATCCATTGATATTTGTGATAAATATAAAATAGGAATCGCAGTCAACAAACACAACAAAACAAAGGGAATGGAGAGCAAAAAACACCAACCTTGTATTTCTTCAATTTCCTTTTAGACTCTTGCTCCTGTCTCAAATAAGAACTTTCTGCATCCTTAGCATATTTTTTTCCTAGACATGCAATGGTCAAAAATTATAAAAAAAAATCCAATGATAACAAACTAGAAGTACAAATTTCATTCTATTGACTTATACTCACAATTTGCCACATAAACTTCAGCATTGAATCATACTCACAATTTGCCATATGTTGTCCAAAACATTTCATGAATTTAACGATTAGCTTAATCCTTCTAAATGTTAACCATTATTCCAGGGTGTCATTATCCTTATATTCACTAGTAGGAGAAGACTTTGACCACATATATGGAAATATGATAAAAGGGGGAAAAAGAAGAAGAGTATAATAAATAAACATGTTCAGCCATTTGTGTTTGAAAATAGCAGTAGAGTAAACCAAATAAAAAAGGATACCCTTTTTTATTAAAAATCAAATTTGAAAAGACAGTGAATCAGTAAAGGATGTGGACTGCGAAATTTACTACAACAAGAAAGAACATACTTTCTACTTTTGCATCAGCACCAGAATCCTTGGTTTCTTTGACATCGGTAATTTTTAAGGTTTCTTGAGAACTAGTTGTAGCATCAACAGCAGATGAACTAGAACCATCTGCCTTCAATAATAGATCCACAAAACCAGCCCTTCGATCCTCCACACTGTCTTCCACTCTTTTTGATGTTTCCCCTATAAGTATTTGTAGATTATTGCATTGCTCAAAACTCCCACCAATACAGAAAATACTTCAATTAATTCAATTTTGTGGCATAGATTTTAAAGAATTACCTTGTTTCCACTGCAAAACAAGAGAAGAGTAAGGGTTGATGATTGCTAGGTGAATAGGAAGATCAGGAAAGAGTTGATGAAGAGCAAATGCTGCAACTCTGTTCTGGGCATCCTGCAATCCAAATAAATTGCAAAATATAAATGTATAACAGCAATCTAAACATCCAATTTATTTTCTTTTTTTTTTTCCTTTTCTTTTCTATCTGGGTAATCATTTTTTTTTTATAACCTAAATTTGATGAATGTGGGAGTGGGGGGAGTGGATGGAACCAAATGATGAGCACCAGAGTTTCAGGGCCAAGACAACTGATGACAAACAAAAGTTGAACCTTAAAAATCTCCACTAATCAGATTGATGTGATGCTAGCTATAAACTCTCTTCAACTAGAGACAAATACAAAAAAAACTTGATTGCTATTAGTACCACACATGTGTAGGGCGGTAAATGCACATAGTAGCCAAAACCAATGGCAGATTAGGACATTTTTTAAAGGGGAATAAACCAATTATGTTATTTTCCAAACTAATTATGTTGGGATATATCTAGAAATACCCCTGCAGCAAATTTTACTGTGTGAAATATAAACTGTCAAATCATACAGCAAGAATATATACATATACATGTAAGAATTTAGCAGAATACATTAAGAAGGAAATCAAAATTGAGTATTGGGAGCTGTCATTTTTTTGTGGGATATCCTAAATTATAATTACACACATAGCTTGTAAGAAGAGACAAAAAAGAAAGGGGCAATGGGTAGAGAGACGTGCTAGTAAAAAATAAATACAAACTAAGAGAGGAGGAAAAAAACACAAGGAGAAAAGGGGGGGTCCCATCAGAGAGAGAGAGAGAACGGATACATCGGGGTAGTAAATGCATGATGGTAGCATGTGCTTTTAAAACAAAATAGAAGTTTATAATTTCAAGGCCTTTCAGGGAGATAAAATGTTCCTATCTTTAGTTCAAACCAGCTAGGTGTCAGCACCACACAGACTTGCTTTTACCAATGTCACCTTATCAAGAAAATATCAAGAGCATTGAAGCCCAGCTTCCCATGAAGTTCACCATTGGTAAAGCTTTTGGAATCAGGGGCAACACAACCCCACCTCAATCCTTGGCCAAAAACCAATTATAGCAGTTGTAAAACCTGCTTGTTGTACACCACTTTTCACTCCTTTGATAGTTGTATGGTATCCTAAAGGCACCCCCAAACTCATTAAAGATTGCAAATTAACAGACATGTGTTGACATTTCCACTCCCATTCCCACTTGCACTTTGCAAAAGGAACCAAAAAGAAGGCACCCGTGCCCAAAAAAAAAAGGTGAACATCATTGCGATGCTGGAAAGAAATTCAATCATAACAGTTGGTGTGGAGGAGAATGAATCCAAAATTTATTGCACCAGGATGCTAAGAAAACACATGGATCTCATTCTTGATTGAAACTGAAGACACATTAGCTTTTCTTTATTCCCTTGTGAGATTCTATTACAATTAGGCCTGAGCAGAAAACTTGGTTTGACAACATTATTGCATTCCTTGACTACAGCCTGGAGAGGTGAACATTCATGTGAGGGAAGATCCAAGCAAAGGGTTTATAGAGGACACTAAAAGTGGAACGGGCATATAAGTACTCTCCAATGAGTGTTTGTTTTTTTGGTTGGACCAACTTTTCAAAATACTTTTCAAACTGGTTTTTGCCAGAAAAGGTATAAAATCGTTGCTTTTTTAGGTTTTTTTTTCAATGCTTTTGATGTGCTAATGTCAAAATAAATAAAAAATGAAAAACATCATTTTGATAAATTCTCAACTAAAAAGCACTTTTGAAAAGCAACTTGCACCGCATTACCAAACACACACTCAAGCATCTCCCAAATTACCACTTCACAATTCACTTCTTAAATTGTGCCTTACGCCAAGTTCACAGAATGGACCAATAGAGTGATATGAATTGTGCATATGAATTATAAGGGCAGGATAAGAGGAAAGTACCTCAGCAGATTCAAATGTGTCATCCTGATCAGGAAGTTGAAGGCTGATAAGCCCCCCAGCTTTTCTGCTCTTGCCCCTCCCACTAGCTTTGCGTAATATGCTAACAGCATAAGAGAAACCTAGTTCCCTTTCAAGCACTTTATTGAATTTTGGAGCTTCCCAGCCTGATTTTTGACATAGTTGGTGAAGAACAGCTTTAGGAATCTTTTGCGGGTCCCCCTGTAATCATTTTGACTACATCAAAAAAATAGCAGATGAAGAGATGACAATTGCAGCAGAAGTATATCAAACAACCACACAAAGGAAGCAAGTAGAGGAGAACATATAGTAATTGCCACTGGATAATCTTCCCAAAAACAAATGAAATGAGAATGATGGGAAATTAAATCCATTAAGATCAAAGAAACCAGCTATGTAGAAAGCACTTTGTATTAAATATTTTACAGCCAAAATCACCCAATAATAAGATCCTTTACAGGTTCATTTCATAGCGGATGTTCTCCAAGAGACATGAGATTAAAAAAAAATAGATAAATAAATTTAAACTACTATCATGTAGGTGTTAGATCCAAGTTTGGTGTTTGAATCCATTAGGACAAACAACAACATTTTTAATGCATCACAAATTGTCCTCAAATCATCCAGTTCCAACAAAAAGATAAATGAATGAATTCACTGCATAGTAGATATTCTCCAAGAGATCTGAGGTTCGAAAAAAAGTACATGCATGAATTTTGGACCAAGTATCATGTATGGCATTATGATCCAACATCAGTAATATTATCCTAACAAGTTTACTACATTTCAGATGTTAGTACCTTCTTCCAGATACCTTCTAATTTCTCTAAATTCTTCTCACTACACAGCTCTCTCATTTTTTCCCTCTTCTGTAACTCCAATATTCCAGGAGGTAAAGCATCATTAGACGATGCATCATCTATGAAGAAGTCGCCAATCTCCACATCTTCCGATTCTTCCGAGACAATTTCTCCCTCAAGGGGCACACTAGAGGGAACAGGATGCGATGGAAAACCAATGGAGCTTGAACTTTCCAAATCATTTTCATCAACTATTGATTCAACAATGGTGGAATCACCTTCCACGTCCAATGATGTTATTGCCTCAAGGTGCTCACAAGGAGTGGAAGTAGAAAACATGTCCTCAGAAACATGCTGATGCCCAAAATCTTGTTCCAAGAGATCAAGTGATAATCCTGATCAATGAATGCAATACAGGTCATGGAAATCAGAACAATGACCATGTTTTCATACATATCAAGAAAAAAACAGATTTAACCTAGAGCAGACATTTCTTGCTTGAGTTTGCGGATAGCATGGCCTGCCTGTTCTTGGCTCTTCTTGTCCCCTTTTTCCTTGGCCTTTGTAGCTTCCAAACGCACTGCATGGTACTCTTTGGCAATAACATCATAAGTTCTTGGTTGTGGATCCTATCAAAATATAGACAAAAGGATATAAACAACAATCAAACAAAGTAAGCTTCCAAAATATTCTTTCTCTGAAAATTAAATATCGCATACCATATACATAATATGACTAGTCATCATGTGTACCAATTAAGCACACTGTTGGAGCAAGCAATTAAAGCTAGAATCATGATGATGATATTAAATGACAAAAGAGTAACTTGGTGTGAAATTCACTTAGTAGTAAGATGAAAATCATTATACAACCAGGAAGCCAGCATGTTATCATCAAAATAGAAATTAATAGCATGAAAACAACCCATCACATCAAGTTAAGGTTTAGCCAGAACCAGTAATTTTCACACCTGAGAACATAAAAAGACAGACACAGTTTCCCCAGAAAAACACCATTACAAACACAAATGGGAAAAACTATAATATATAGAGATTCCCCACCTTGGGAACACACTATTGGAGCTAAAATTTCTAGATTATTGATTGGAGCTGTTCAGACTCAGTCTCCGTATGACAGCATCAGGAACCAAACAGGTAGGCTGAATTGAAATTTTTTATTTTTTAAATCAGAGACTCAACACCTTGGTAATGCACCAGTACATCCCTAACTTGAATATAACTATCACAAGATGTTCAAGTTAGCATCCTGCAACTTATAGTAAATAACACAATGATCTCAGTAGCTTTTCAGCAGCTTTCATAAAGTTAACTGCTTAAGAAGGCAACCTAACAGCCAAAAAAACAACCATCTCCAAAAACTGCCACCTACAGATATTCCAAAATAAGTATGTACTGGTAATTCCTAGTCACCCACATAAAAACAAGCCTGAGCTCAGAGCCACCCCATGGGAGCGTGGACAAGAGGAGAGAGGAAGGGAGGGCATATGCATGCGAATCAGACATACATAACTAGCCATTTACATTCCTCTACTCAAAATAAGAAAAGTTAACATTGGTCATAGTACTTTAAGAAAAACATTAAAACACAAAGGGAAAAGGATTATGGACCTTGTTTGTGAAACTTCCATCAACTGAATCATCTTCCCAAGTTTTAGATTCCTCCTGCAAATTTTACAATACCGACAGAATTCCTGATTCATTGACTGTATTCCAACAATTTTTCTCAAATGAAGTTCGAAAAGGAAAAAAAAACAACGCAGCTAAAACAAACCTGAAGCACTGTCCATCAGCAACATTTTCATGAACCATACAAGTACATGATTAACCCTTAAACACAAATTAAAACAAAGTTGGGCAAACCTCAAAAATGTCCCAGCCTATTTTTCATCTCAATTAGGTCCCCAACATATCAATGGATTCTCAATTAGATCCTTCCATCAGTTTCAGTTAGCAAAATTGTTAAGTAGGCAAAACCCATGAAAGTACTAAAATCCCCCATCACTTTCCTTGTTTTCAAGAACAAAATAGATGCATATAAAAATATAACAAGCAACAAAAAAAAGCTCTCCTAATACATACCTCTTCCTGCTGCTCTACATACTGCCTAATCCAATCCGCTTGCGACGGTTGGCGGAAATCAAGAACATTACCATCACCATCCTCCTCATCACACCGCGCCTTGGTTCTAACCAAAACTCGCTGCTCATCCTCCTCACCCTCAACCCTTCTAGACGAATCCACATAAGGAACCCAATCTTCCCTGGCAGTCGATACCACACTAACAGCCCCTACAAAATATGCGTCAACAACATTCCAAAAAATACACACATATATAGACATAATTAGATCATAAATTAGACCATTATTATACCTAAATAAAATTATAAAAAAAATATTCACCTCGATCGGAATTGAGAGAAGTTCCACCAGAGAACTTCAAAGGAAGTTCATTTCCAGCCAAATTCAAGCATAACCAATCAAGCGCGGTCTCAAATGTCGCATTATCCTATCCAAAAACAAAATTTCATAAAACGGCACCATTTTTGAAGAAAGCAAACAGGAAAAATAACTACCTTGAGAGAAGAAAGAGCGAGTTCAATATGATCATTAGAGAAGCCTTCACAGGAGAGTTTCTCGTAAATATTCTTAAGCTTTTTAGCTTTTTGTGCTTTAGAGAGAGAGTTAGTGTTATCAGTAACGGTGGTTTGTAGAGGCGGAGTGGTTGTGGAGTTGAGTAGGAGACGGCGTAGGCGGTTCTCGTTCTCGGCTGAAATCTGGAGCCTTGGACCGGAATTAGAAGATGATTTTGATTTCGAAGAGGATGCTTTGTTGTTGCTGCTGCTTCTCTGTGGCTTCTTCTTGGGAGCCATTTTTTCCCTTCTTTGGGAGTTTTGGGTCTGGGTTTTCTCTGCAGAGCGCAGAGAAAGGGAGACGATGGGAGGGTATTTAAGTACTTAATGGTTTGGTGAAACGGTACCGTGTGATTTGATTCTAGCCTTCAAGCTAACTCTTGATAATACAATTGTTTTTTGTTTTTTGTTTTTTTTAACTTAAATCAATCGAAAATTTAAAAAGAATATTGAATATTTTTTTATTAAACTGTGAAAGCAATAAAACATCTATAATATTATTTTTTATTAAGATCTCTTAAGTTATTTTAAAGTTTATAATAGGATAGGAGTTGAATTATGTATATTTGTTAATTTATAGTTTAATAATCAATTATTTTGTTAATAAAGTTACGAAATAAAGAGATAAAAATAATAATGTTTCATTAGAAAATTAAGGATGATTAGGATTTTTTTTATATTGAATATGCATCCAAAATGTATAATATGCTATTCTGAAAATATTTTTGATAATTATATGATTTTTTTATTTTAATGTTAATTAATGAGTAATTTTATAAATATTAAATCAAGTGGATTGCAATGATTTATATAGTTTTATACAAATAAGACTAGCTTCATGTGAAAGTACTTCAAATTATTGATTTTATAGATTGATGATGATAGGAATTAAAGAGACTGTTTGATTGTTTTTTTATTTTTATTTTTTGGCTTTTTATAAACTATTTCTTATGCTTTCATGTTAGGACAGCACTATAAGAATTAATTTAGGGTTGACTTAATCCAAGATTTAGGTTATGAGTACACTGTAAGTCAATGAATCAATCTAAACTATAATTTATAAATAAATAAAACAATATTAATTTAATAAAATAATTTATTTAAAGTAAACTTAACCTAAAATATGTTTTGAGTTTACTAGTTACAAGTCTAATTAATATTTGGACTTCATAGACACTTTTCTTTGAACTTTTATTGTCATTCTAGTCAAAAGTTATGTTTGACATCATAGTATGACATGGTTGCAGATATTTTTAAGTTGTTCATAATTTCGAAAGTTATTTGATTTTTACAATTTAAACCTGTTTTTTATCTTAATTTATAGTTAAAATTTGAGTTTAAAAAACTTTATAATTTATAACTGTTTTTAAAATTTGTCTTTACAAAACACAATTGTAAAAACTATTATAATATCAAACACATATAAAAATGTATACTAAGAATTAGCTGTGTGCCAGACATGGACCTGTGATATGCTGCATGGCCATATTATTGTTGTTGTTGTAAAAAATATGTTTAGATGTCGCAAACGTATTTTAAAGAAAGAGTAAATATTTACGATTCGGGTTATAATATTAACTGGTAAAATAAATTAGTTTTATTCTAATTAGATGATAAAAAAATAAGCAGTAATAGTAAACGAACCAAATAAAAAAAATTAAAAAACAATCACAATAACCTGAGAAAAAAACCTTTTTCCAAAATAGAAAAAATGATATAGTTCAATCTTCAACTAATTAAATATGGAATAATAAAATTAGAAAAAAAAAATGGCTTAGGTTAACTTATCATACCCACAAATCAGGTCATTAGATCAAAATAACCCGATAAAAAATAAATCTAAGAAAACCACAAAGCTAATTTTTTTAAAAAAAAGTCATGTTGAACAATAAAAACAAAAAAAAGTAAAAAAAAAAAAGAATGTCAACTTTTAAAAACTCGTGATTTAAGTTATTAGACCATAAGCACCTTGTATGGAAAAAAAAATAAAACTCAATCTCCAACAAATCAAATATTGAAGAATGAAATTAGAGAAAAAAAGATTAAAAACAAAAAAAATAATAATTAAAAGAACGAGGATAAAAACCAAAATAAAAAATAAACAAAAGGGCAACTATAAATTTTCGATTGAAGAGTGAAATTAAAAAAAATAACTTTAACAGGAGGATTAAAAAAATCAAAAGAATAAGAATTAGATTGAATGATGAAATTGAAAACAAATAAAACTTTTACAAAAAAAAAAATAATAAAAATCAGAAATCAAAATAATAAGGGTTGGAGTTGAAATATAAATAACAAAAAGGACCATTATTAAATTTTTGAAGAAATGAGAGAGAAAATAAAATAAAAAAACCTTACTAGTAAAAAACCGCTTTATCAATGTCAACATGTGTCACCTCAACAAGAAAAAAAATGCAACAACTAATTAAACAACACAGCAGAAAAGCATTTTTAATCACTGGGAGGCTTATCCATTGCTGGAAAGACACAAGTGCCACCCAAATACTAATAAATTATTCAATTTAAATAATATTTAATGTTTATTAAAAGAACAAATTGCCCTTGGTTCCTTAGTAATAGCCAAAAAACCAAAGTTAAAATACAAAAAGGCCCTAAACACAAAGTTTATTTATTTATTTGTATTAAAAGATAAAGTTGTAATTTTACTATAATTAAAAATTACAAAGGATAAAAATTCCATTATTTTACCACTCTAAAAAAACTTGTTACAAAGGGTAATCTAATTATTTTAGTGTGTTTAAAAAAATAAAAAAGACAATCATATTCCCAATTAATTCTTTTAATGACCAATGAGATGTATAAAATACCCGTAACATTAAAGCAATTGATATTTTGTTGGAAGAAAAAAATGATAATTAAATGAGTATTAATAAAATATATCTGACAACAGTGAATTTGCCTTTTCTTTTAGTTTTTTTATTATTATTATTATATGATGGTTACCATTCGATATGCTCAAAATGTATATCAGGTCCAGATTTCAAAGGCTAAACCAGGCCTTTATTGGCATTGGGTCAAACAAAGGATAAATTGGGCTAAAATAATTTGGATCGGAAAATTTCAGGAAAGCACAAAAAATAATACACGTAATTCAAAGAAAAAAAAATTAAAGAAAAGCATTATCCGATCAGGCTTTTTTTTCTCCTGAATTACCGTTCTCTCCCCTGGTAACCAACTGCACGTACCCTGTTTATTTTTATATTTTAAAAATATTTTAAAAAAAATTTAAATTTTTTTTATTTTTTTATTTTAAATTAATATTTTTTAGTATTTTCAGATATTTTAATATATTGATATCAAAAATAATTTTTTAAAAATAAAAAAAAATTATTTTAATATATTTTTGAATGAAAAATACTTTAAAAAATAATAACCATAACTACACTCTCAAATACATTTAATTAAACAATTTATACTAATTATGTTTCAAGAAGTTGTGGGCAGTGGATCCATAGACTTTGCCATGCATGGTAACCAAGCATGTCAACATTTATTTGAATATTATGATACATGTTAAATAAATATATTAGCTAAACGATGCGATAATGATTTTAATTAATATAAATTGTTTAAATTTCCATTATATTTCTTTAAGTGTATGCATCTTCATTTTATTATTTTTAATTTTTACTATAATAAAAGAATTAATTTTCAAAAGTTTGTCACTAGATAATTAAAAAAATGCACCAACATAACTTGGAAGCAAACAACAAGACGAAGTAACATATAATGAAAACATAATTTTAAAACAAATGACTAAATGCCTAGGCAATACAATTATATAAAAACACACGTTACTTTCTATTTTTCATTATGTTTTTGTCATAAATACTCAACAAGGTCCAATTGAAGTTGTGAATGAGTTCCTCCATCTAGGGATGAGTAAAAAAACCGAAAAACTGATTAAATCGAGAAAACCAGAAAAAAATAACTGAAAAAACTGAACCGAAAAAAAACCTGATTAAAATTTTAAAAAAACCAGCCGGTTCGGTTTCGGTTTTATAAGAAAAAACCGGAAAAACCGAATCGAACCGAAAAAACCAGAAAAAAACCAAGTCAAACCGATCCAAAACCGGAAAAACCGAGCAAAACCGGGTTGAACCGGTTTTTTCCTTAAAAAACCGAACCGAACCGAAACCAATTGATTTGACCCGGTTTCAGTTTGTTTTTTTTTTAAATCGGTTTAATTACTTTTTTTTTATAAAAACCGAACTGAACCGAACCGAAAATAATCACCCCTACCTCCGTCTATAATATGAAGATGTGTATGAATAAATGATATAATTGGGATCTAATTATTTGGTTCACAATTAAAGTCGATCTTATCAATATCATGTATTTCTTGATCATCTTCACGATCGTATTTCTTGATTTCAAAAACATGTTGGTTTATGAATGATAATTGTGCCTGAAACACACCAAAAGTTCTTTCTACATCTTTCATTGTAGGCTCTTGAGCTATAGCATGTAACTTTTGCTCATATTATTGTGAAGATGGAATTTGTTTTACAAAATTTGACCATGTTATGTATATATATATATATATTATTGACAAGACAATATATCATTGTATAGTCATGAACATTTAATGAATAGTTAATATATGGATGTGTTTTTATAATAATTTAAAAATTTTAAGAGATCGTTTTAAAATATTAATTTCATTATGAGATCCTGATAATTTAAAAAAAACATGCCATATTCAAAGATGATATGAAACCACAACTTTTAGAATAACGATCGGTTTATGGATATAACCTAAACATATACCATGTTGTTTAGGTGAACAATTCTTTCATTTACAATTACAATCAATGCTTTTCAACATTTCAAGAAAACATGTTAAAAAACCATGTTATTCACTAACCATCGATGATCTAACTATATCATTATTGTTTGGTGACCCTAGGTACTCTTTCCTAAATATTACAATAAATACCTTCATAAAATGATTTAAGAATTTTTATTGAGGTGCTTTCAACGACATGCATATATTCATCCATGAAATCTATAGCTACTCGTATGCAAGTATTCTCATTGCAACAACTATATTTTAAAGGGACGATAATTCAAGAAATCCACAAGCATTTTCTCCGGATAAAGTATAGATATTGTTGGATTCTACCTCAAATTTAATACATAAAAAATAGACGATTCATTTGAAAGAAATACAGGGGATATAAAGGGTTTTTTTTTTTTTTTAAATGATGTATAAGCATTTTACAGCCTTCATGCATGTCTCTCCCATGGAATGGAAAAACCATGCATGTCGGCGTGACGATCACCCCTTGCTAGCTTAGTCATCTTCTTCTTCAATTGTCATTGTTGCAAACAATTCAAAATCATCACAAGAGTCGTCGTCGTGAATAAGTATTTTAAGTAAGAAATTGTCAGAATCCATAGAGGTGAAAATATAGTCGATGGAAGATGGGACGGAAGAAGTGAGAGAGAAAATGATGAATGAAGACGAGAGTTTAAGTGGTTCTTTTTATAGGTGAAAATATAATTATTAGAATACATCCACTGAGAGCATGACATTTGAAATATAGTCATTAAAATATAACTATTATAGTATTTAAATTTTAAAAATGATAAAAAATAATCAATTAAAAATTAATAAAAGGTTCACGACTCTTTATTTTTTTAGAGAGCATAAATGTGATAATATTTTTTAAAAAGCTTACTCTAATAGCTTTCTAGCTATTTTAGCTAAAAACAAAATAGAGAATGGATGTAAATATTATAAACTTAAAAGTTCATGTTATAAAATGTGATTAAGAAAACAATAAAATAATTCAAATTACTAATTTATTTATTTAGAAACTTTAAGATTCGAGTCTTTTATGAAATTAAATTTAAATTAAGCATTTTTCATTGCATACGATACGATTCCTAAGACAAATAAAGGTATATAATTATTTCAATTAGCACAAAATTTAGGAAAAATCATCA
>Ga0325411_1001632_pt1 | contig 25050 bp, 9 predicted proteins | sample PopdelMetagenome_13_FD_206181 | JGI IMG/M metagenome (GOLD analysis project Ga0325411, IMG submission 206181) | Populus deltoides microbial communities from Bellville, Georgia, United States - Xylem-PdIQD-R4 | ecosystem: Host-associated > Plants > Phyllosphere > Stem > Wood/Secondary xylem... | reverse complement strand
ATATTAATAATAAAAGCTATGTAAAATGAATAAAAAAAACCTTATGAGAGAGTTATGTTGAATTTATTTTTAAGAGCAACATAGTAATTAACTATTAGGAAAAAAAAAATGAAAGATCATAACACTATAACTCCCTGATTGAAAAGCATTATATTTTTTTAGTTAGGGTTAAATCAATAATTTTTTTGTACAAAAAATAAAATTATTAATATAACCTTGTAATAATTATTAAAAATAATTATATCAATAATAAAAAGTACATCTTACCACAATACATAGTTTAAAGATTATTTGAGGCGGGTAAAATAATGATTTGTTACTACAGCTGGAGTATTAGTCAAGTTGAAATTTTGGGCGGGGAGTTCTTGTTATTGGAGTGTGAAAGAGTTCCAGAGGAGGTTGGTGTCCATGAAGGTTGGACACCCGTTACCAAATCTACCATTCTGCTTGGTTTTGTCTTACATCCCAAGCTTTCACTTGACGAGATTTGTGTGGGTCAACCCTTCTCTGAAAAGGAACTGATTTCGATGGAAGAGCAGGTCAATGATGACTATTCTGCTTCCTTTTCATGGTGGTCTGCTAGACATAGGCGTCCTTATCAATCCCAATGGCTTCAAGCTACTCTCTCAGGTTTTTCTCCCTATCTCTAGCCTTTCATTCATGATTCTTGTATAAATGTTATACCTGTAAATAACCTGTTACAATTACATATTTATGGCTATTAATTATGCTTTTCTTTATGTCAAATATTATCTGTTGTTTTCTCTCTCCTTTTCTTGAATTACTAGAAATACTTCACTTCTTTGCCAAGCAGAGATTGAAACCATTCCACCTCTGTTCTTAATGATCCCATCTTGGAGACATTTATAGCGCAAAAGGCTAATGAAATATGAAATTTGTAACAAAACGCAGATTTGGATAACAAGACTAAAATGTCCTAAATATCATACAAGATGGAGATTCATTTGCCGAGAGAGCTGAGATGTTTTATAAGAGAAGACCAGAGGTTATGAACCCGGTGCATGACTTGCACAAATCCTACCGTTCTTTAGCTGAAAGTATGACCAACTTAGATATGAAAGCATTCATGTTTCCCATTTGAGATCATCATCCTCTTCGTCATTAAACTCCTCCAAACAAGTCCAGCTCTTCCAGGCCTGCAACGAAGGTAATGTTGGGAACACCAAATTGGAAGCACCAACTTCCCGCCCCGATTCATTTGCAGAAGAAAAATATAGTTTTGGACAGGAAAATGAGTCAATGTCAAGTGAACAATACAAGATCCTGAAGATCAATGGAGATGTTGATGGAAATGTTAACGAAAGTGGGCTGTAAAGATCATTAATGGTATTGGATTAAATGGAAACATTGATGGTAGTGATCACAAAATGGAAAGCCTCGAAAAGGAGAAATTGCGAGATGCATTAAGGCTACAGGTCTCGGAACTTACTGGGGATAGTTTGCAGCAGCAGAGTGAGCTAATAAAGAGAAATGACGAGAAGAGAGAAGTGATCAAACATCTTATACAGGCTAATGGAAGAGAATAGGATCCTGAAGAGTTATCTTCCTAGCTACGAGGTGGATATGAGGCTGAACACCAAATCTCATGTATCAAAGCTGAAGAGGCTCCATTGCATTGGCAAGTTCAAGGGTTAATTGGCATTTCCCACAAGTTTTGGTTGATAACGTAATGCAATCAAAGAACAAGAAGGTTATCAGTCAAAAAATGCCACCAGTTCCTTTGGTTTTTTCGAACTGGTAGCCCTTCTGTTCTTTCATTGCACTGCATTCCATCCCATCCCATCATGAAAATCAATGCGAAACTTGATCTTAATCTTGCCTCTTGTTTTCCTATTTCGTTGTAAGGAGATGCGCGCGGCTTTCCATTGGTATTCGTTGGTTTCCATTTTTCATAGAATAATGACAGTTGTTGTATACAAGAATGAATGTACTTGTAATTTCTTAATAATTATTTCCTGGCTTTGGATTTTTTGGTTCAAGCAATGGATTTTATTTGACTATATGATAGTTTTCTCTCCCGAATTACTTCACCAATTTTAAGCAGGCTTTAATTCATTGGTTCTTGCGCAGAGACGGGAAAAAAAACGACCATTATTTGAAAAGAAAAGAAAAGAAAAAAACAGCGAGCATACAATTACACGTACATGAATGTTAAATGTCCTCTCGAAAAGAGAAAAAAACAAAGTTTAAGGCCCATTTTTAATATTTAATGAAATAAACCTATGAGGTAAGGTCCATTTTTTCCTCTTTAATGAAATAGACGTTTCTTCAATGCTTACAAAATCATCGGGGTATTGCTAAGTACAGACATTTTTAAACCATCAACATTTAATCTTCAAAAAAAAGAAAAAAAAAACAATTTGAAAACAGCCTCTGGCATAATCCTAAAGGCACGAAATCACTACAGATCTTTCCAGCAAATCACGGCAGCCAAGCTTCATATCTTTTTGTCTTCGTAACCCACAAAATAACACCTTTTTTTTTACTAATAAAAAATAATGAAATAATAAAACAGTTGTCGATAACGGCTACAAATAACCCCGTCCCGTTTCCGTCCACGGTCCCCCCATCACATAGTACAACAGTTGAGACAAAGCCAGCATATCTCCCCTTTTCCTCTCCACCAATATTGCACTGCATTTCTCCACAAAAGATCTAGGCAGGCAGACCGGCCTTAAAAAAGATCAAAATTTTTGAAAATAAGATCCCTTTGTTTTACCCTACTCTGACTTCTATTTCTTTGTTTATTTATGGACTGGCAAAGAACTGACAGTCCGCTCTACACGCGCCAAGGGACCAGCGACCCCGCCTCTTCTCCGACAGCGGCTACGGTGCAAAATGCGCGTCACGGTCACCATGCGCGATCCTCTTCCGCCTCTGGATTATCCACCATCAAGCGAAACCAGAATGTGGCGGCTAAAGCGGCGGCTCAGCGGCTGGCGCAGGTCATGGCCTCTCAAACTGCTGATGACGACGGCGACGACGAAAATGACGGCGATGATCTAGGGTTTCGTTACAGTGCGCCTCCGCCTCTGTCTTTTTCGAGGAATGTTAATAGTAACAATACAAATGTTACCACTACTAGTAAAGCTTCGTCCACTGCTGCGTCTTCAAGGATCAATAGATCTTCACCTGCGGTAACTTCTTTTCTTAACTGTTTTTTGGGTGAGATTTTTCACTGGAATGAAAATGTGCTTCAATTTGATTGAAATAAATTAAGAAAATGATTGGTTGGTTTTAAATGATTGAAGGAGTGATTTTATTGCTTACTGTTAAGTAGTAAATGTAGCATTTAACGGCGGGAGTTAAGACGCGAATCGTGGATGTTAGATTTATATTAACTTCATCTTTCTATAATTAGAGTCCTTTAACTAGGAAATTAAACTGAGACTTTATTTATTTCTTTTATTTTTTTTTAAATTGTGATAATTTCTAATACAAGAATGCATGATGTGTAAAAATTAACTGGATTGTATGGCAATAGAATATGCTAATTGGAATTTTTTTTTTTTTTTTTTTGGGGGGGGGGTCTGCGTTTAGTTAGCTAGGAATTTTGAAGAGCCTGCATCGGGTGGATCAACATCAGCTGGAAGGCCAGCAATGTCTCTTAGAACGGCAGCAGCACCACCACCACCAGTGCCACAGAGCAAAGGATCATTGAGGACTGCGGTTTCTTTACCGCCAATGGATCCTCCGAGAAATGGACATAGAGATGGTAAAAGGTAGAATGAATAACCTGCATTAGAGAAATAGAACATTCACATGTAGTCTGCTGTAACTGTGAATGTTCAATTCTATTGGAATTCATTTCTTTTTATCTTATTTTATTGGAAAAAAAAAAGAAATATGGATTTCCTAGTATCTATATCAACTTTGTGATACTGGTCATTTTTTTTCACTTATTAGAATGCGATGGCATGAAAGTTAATGTAACATGTTTTTTGGCTTAAGGTAGAAGGTTGAAGGTCTTTTCTTAATGCAGTCTAGTCAAGCAGCATGTGATTGATGTGACATGGTTTGCCTTGCATAACCCGGTAAAGGAATACCTTGCCCTTGAGGTGTAGCTAAGAAATTTGCCTAGCTAGGCCAAACTTTGAAGAGGGATAGCAAACAAAATGACACATTAATTTTTACGACCAAGTTCCATCTAGCTCGAGTAATGTCTCCTTAGTACTGCAACATGCATCCCCTATCAAGACCATTGTTTAGATAAACTGATCTTTGACTGTTCAATTAAGGATGCATGGTTTATGATATGACAATTTGGAGATGTGAATTGTCATAATTGCAGATTCTTGTCAGATGCTGTACATTTTAACTCAAAAGATACAGGAGATCAACGTGAAGCTTCTGCACTCCGTGATGAAGTATGTTGATTTAACCAGATTGTTGCCATTTGCATTTTTCTTCTTTATGTACAACAATCAATAAGTATTCTCTTAAAGACATTATATGGATTTTATTTTTTTTTTTACGATAATGAAGACCCCATGATGAGATTAATTCTTTTGGCAGCTTGATATGCTACAAGAAGAGAATGAAAACATCTTTGAGAAGGTACAATTATTTTTATTTTTTTCCCTTTTCCAAACAAGTATATGTAGCATCATATGGTACAATGAAACCTGTGTTTATTGTACAGCTCCGGCTTGAGGAAGAGAGATGCGAGGAAGCAGAGGCCAGAGTCAAGGAGCTTGAGAAACAGGTGCTACTTTGTTTCCATATTGTTAGGCTATGTTTTAGAGCCTCAGCACATTGGCTTCTTTTTTGTTTGACTTTCCATAAAGCTTAAGAGTGTTTAATTAACCAATTTAGGGTGCATTTGTTACAAGTTTTAAAGATGGAAATATACTGTTTCGTTAATAACTACAAGACTTTTCCAAACATGTGCATTAAGGGCACACATGGAAGGTTTTAAATTTAATTCCTGGTAAAAATGTTGATAAACAATGCGTTGATGTTGATTATGGGAGCTTGTCATTACAGAGAAAAAATGAGCTATAACTCTAAGCTTGAGGAAGCAAGGAAAAAAAAAATAGAAGGCAACTTTAATTCCCTTTGCAACCAATTCATCACTTCCTTTTCAAACAAGTTTAAATAACCCACCACCAATAAAGATTACCCTTTTTTTACCCATATAGAACCCACCCTTGAAGTAGCTCTCCTCATTCATACAGAACAGTATTCTTCTTCCTAAACCTTGCTCTTCATTCAACATTTGGATTTTTCAGGTGCTGCTTTGAATTTGAAAGCCTCACAGGTACCCCTTTTCATCCCCCCACGTCCAGTGTCATTAACATGTACACTTTGCTGCTTGTTCTGGGTTCACAGGTTGCTGCTTTTGGAGAAGGAGTATCTTTAGAAGCTAAATTGCTTAGCAGGTCAGTTGTTCTAACAACTTAGGTGGTTCTTTATCTCTGTGAACATTCATGCAATGACATCATCTGCTGCCATCTGCAGAAAGGAAGCTGCTTTGCGGCAGAGAGAGGTAATGGGGATGGGTTCTTATGCCAGGCTTTTCAATTTAGATCATTGTGTCTCATTTACCTTACTGAGTTGGACAAACTAAGACACTTATTTAGGCCATCAAATGACTGTAACTCCTACGTTTAGACTGTTCATTATTATATTTGAATTGTAGTAGGGAGGGCTTTTGTGTCCTTTTTGTTTGAGGATCATGATGGTTTTCTTGCTGTAATTAGCTTCAACAATGTAAAAAATAACCCAAGGATCATACTCGTTTTCTCTAAATGTTGTTTTGTTCTTTAGGCAGCACTAAAGGATGCAAAACAAAATAATATGGTGGACAAGGAAATTGCATCTATTCGGTCTGAAGTAGAGGTAAGTATGCCATCAAGTGGTCTTCTAAAGCCTTCCACAATATTTTCCTGGTGTTTCTAGCTTCCTAACCTATCTTATATTTCTTGCTTAATTCAGAATGCAAAAGATGAGGCAGCAGCAGTTATGCGACAGCTGCAGGGAGCTGAATCTGAAGTGAAGGCCCTTCGTTCAATGACACAAAGAATGATATTGACTCAGAAAGAAATGGTTCGTAGTATAATAGATTCAAGTGGCTCCTTAATAATTGCTTAGAAACTATTAATTGTGTATCTGCATTTCAGGAAGAGGTTGTTCTTAAGAGGTGTTGGCTTGCTCGATACTGGGGCTTAGCTGCAAAATATGGTAATCTACTGGTCAATGTTTTCTTTTTTTGATGTAGCACTGGAAATGTCTTAGTTTCTAAATTTCCTTTTTCTTTCCTGCGTGAATTATGAGGCAAGTATCTGTAGGCTAATGAACTTTCTCCTCACAGTTTTCTGATGTAATATGACTTATTTTAATATACTTTGGAAAAACTATGTGCATGATGTCATTGCGAGATCCTTTTGAGATTGACAATGTGCAGTTTGTCGATCACATCTAACTAATACACGCAATTCTTCTCATATTTATAGGTATCTGTGCGGATGTTGCTGTGTCAAAGCATGAATACTGGTCATCCTTAGCACCTCTTCCATTTGAGGTGGTTGTTTCCGCTGGACAAAAGGCTAAGGAGGAATGTTGGGAAAAAGGCTAGCACTTGCTACTTGGCTTTTGAATTTACTATTGCCTTATAACTGGTTATATTTGTGGTTACAGTTTTTTAACCTGTCCAGTGTGTTGGTTTGAACTGCTCTATTGTTTGTATCACTCTTTTTTCAGGATCTAATACTGGTAACTTTGAGTAGGTGATGAGGACAGTGAGAAGAGAAGTACCCTTGCACAAGACTTGAGCGATCTAACTGGTGAAGGAAATATCGAGAGTATGCTCTCAGTTGAAATGGGTTTGAAGGAGCTTGCTTCCTTGAAGGTTTTGTGTCATTCATCACTTGTCTTTAAACCATATGGTTCCATCTTGTGTTTAATTTTGAGTTTCAATGCAATGCGAAATAAGCTTTGTTTTTCTTTCTGCCCCCTTGTCTCTATATTTAACTGTTATCTTTGCATGATTTAGAGTTTCTGGTTTACAAAGTATGACTGTGTTCTGATATTATATATTGCACTCCTTTCAAGGTTGAGGATGCCATTGTGCTTGCACTGGCCCAACAGCGGCGAGCAAACTCTCTTCGACTCTCCATCTCAGGTATGATCTGGCTTGTTGACATGCTGCTGCTGCTGGCAGTGATTGTTAGATTCTATTCTTTCTCATATCATTGTTTATGCTATTGTATCTTTTGCTGACATGACTTTTCTGTTGCTTTCAGATGTCAAATCGCCTGGTGATCCAAAGTATACGGAAGCATTTGGTGAGTCACTATATATGGCCGAACAAATTTTTTTATAATGTAAAAAAAGTGATAGATTAAAAAAAATCAAGTCATAGGTCATTAGTTAAATTGACAATTTAAATATTTACGGAAAATAACAATAAATAAACTGATAAAAAAAACAACGACAAAAAAAAGAACCACACCTAAACTTATTCGGATTATAAAACAATTCAATGCTAACCTAACTGAAGGAAAACAAAAAAAAAAGGTCAAACTTCAAAGAAAAAAGAAAACATCAACTTAAAAAAAGGTGGGGAAAACCAAATAAACCTACCTAGTCTAATCTAAAAAACTAGTAACTTGTTAAATCATGAACCTGAGTTCAATCAAGAAATTTAAATGTCATCCAATTTATTTTTGAAGGATGGAATTGTTGAAAAAACTATTAATAAAAAAAACTTGTATAAGAAAAGGAATAGCAAAAAAAATGGGGCTAAAATCTGACACGAAAAAACTCAATGGGTATGAAATCTAAAAAACAAATTACCGCAAACAAAAAAAAAATTGCAATTAAAAGAATTAGGATCAAATTTAAAAGATTAAAAAATCATAGGGGGTGAAATTGAAAATCATTTGTAATATGATAGATTATTTATAGATTAAAAAATAGTAGGGGTGAAATAAATTTTTTTTTTATTAAGGGCTAACCTAATAGAATCAAACCAAAAAACAACAAAATAAAAGTTCAAAAAATGATAAAAAATAAGATAACATCAATTTAGAAAAAAAAGGAAAAAAAACAGGGCAAATTTCTTAAACCTGATCTAATATCTAAAAGTTGTATCTCCTGAAATATTTTACCCAGATTCAATCAAGAAGCATAATTCTCAACCAATTTAATTTTGAAGGATGAGATTGGTAGAAAAATATTAATAAAAAAACCTACAAAAATAACAAAAAGAATGAGGATAAAATTTGATTAAAAAAAACAAGGAGGATTCAATTTAATGAAAAATATAAAAAATAATCCCAAATAAAATAAATATCAATTAAAAGAATAAGGATCAAATTTTAAAGATTCAAAAAATCAAAGGGGTGAAATTTAAGAACATCTGTAAAAGTGAAGCAAACCCGGACAAACATTTTAAATATAGTCAAATCTCAAAAAGCTCGCAACCTATGAAACCCTGAATCTGAGTCCTATCAAGAAGTTTATTATAAGCCAATTTAAAAATATAAATTTTAAAAACTTGTCAAAGCAAAACAAAAAAAGCCTTGAGTGAACCCATCAGCCAGCCCGGATCAACAAATCAAACACATGCCTAAGACATGAAATTGGGATGACCCTATAAATAGGAAAGCAAAAAAAATACCACCAAAAAAAATATTTGAAAAAAATGCTTTAAGAAAAGACAGAAATCGACTCGAGCTAATCCTTTAGATCTATTACCCGGATCATGAGATCAAGGTGACCCCATTAAAGGCAAACTCGAAAAAACAAAGAAGTTCTTAATCAAACAAATATTGAAATTAAATGTTTAGGGAAGAAATTGTAAAAAACAAATCCATTAAGAAAATGATTAAAAAAATAGCATTTAAAAGAATTAGGACCAAATTTGACATAAAAATTAAATGAAAATAAATTCCTAGGGGTGGAATAAAAAACAAATCAATCAAGAAAATGATTCAAAACAAAACAAATAGCAATTAAAAGATTGAGAATCAAATTGAAAACAAATCCAAAAAAATTAAATGATCAAGGATAAAATCGAAAATAAAATCAAATAAGAAATAATCAATGTAAATAAAACAATTGCAAATACAAGAAGGGGGATTGAATCACAAGAAAAAATAAATTGAAGGGTTGGTATGATTTTTTGCATAGCCAACACGCAATTTGAGGAAGAAAGAGAATGAAAAGAAAGAAAAGAAAAGCAATTTCGGGTCAAACCACTATACTCGCGCCATCTAGAGAGGAAGAGGATGCTGAGATGAATGAAATGATGCGGCGGAATCACAGTTACAACCACCAGAGCTAGTCGCACATGCCGCCAAAAGGCGGCGGAGTGGTAGACACGTGTTAGGCACACTTCAACAACATTTTTGTTTTTTTTATTTTTTCAAAACTGAAAATGCTCTTAGGACTAAACAATAATAACAAACAAACTATGATGAAATTACAACCAGATCCCTAAAACCAAGGCTAAAAAATTTGAATGATAAGGGTAAAGTAATAATTATATTGTTCTATCAAATATGAAAATGTAAAAGTGTCTATGTAGAAGGCATTGAATTATTTTATTTAAGGGTTACATTAGTAATTTTACGTTGCATTAAAAAAACATACTTACCAAAATAATCTCGCACAATCCTCAAAAGACATTTTATGTTATGGTGAAAGGATCACCTTACCCCCGAAGCAAAGGCAAAAGATAAAATGATTAAGATGTAAAATAGTAATTATACTATTGTAAGGAATAGTATTTTGTTTTGGGGCACTCTCCACGATGATTAGTTTTGTGGATAATATTTGGGCCACTTTATACATTTGCCATATAATTTACTTGGCTGAAATAATTAGGACCACTGCTATCATTCTCACTTAAAGTTGATGAGCATTGCCTATCATATGCTGTTGAGATCACAGTTGTATATAATTAAAATCCATCTTTTTTCTTTGCAGAATTGAGTCCGGAGGAGTCTGAAGATGTTCTTTTCAAGGAGGTCTGGCTTAATTTATTATTTAACCACTGCTGTATCTAATTTATTTTCTAGAATTGTATAATCTTTATTTGGTGGATGAACCTGCATGGTGAAATATGCAAGTTTCCAATTTTTCTGCAAATGTTTTTCGTTTCTGGATGTGCGATTAAGCATTTTGGTGGATTGCTGTTGTCACTGGCCTATTTTGTATAAACAGTGTTCTATTATAGACTTTGGTATGTGTTTGAAAATCTCAATTGATGATCAACATTCTTCAAGTGAACTGATCACTTTCAGACTTGTAGAGAGAATTGAATGGTATCCGTGTGCCTTATTGAAATCTTAATAATTAAGCAAGGGAATTTCCTTATTCTTTCATATTTGTACCGTTTTCCTTTCCTGTGAAAAATACTACCTGTGAATAGCCCATAATATCTAGTCATTGACAGGTTAAAAAATTAATAGTTTCTGCTCTGTAATCTTTATGTTGTGCTGATTTTGATTAAGTTGAAACATATTTAACTTGTGTAGGCGTGGCTTACATATTTTTGGAGAAGAGCCAAAGCCCATGGTATAGAGGAGGACACTGCAAAAGAACGATTTCAATTTTGGATTAGCCGCAGTGTGCACTCACCAAGTTCACATGATGCTGTTGATGGTAAGCTTCCCTCGTCCTTGATAATTTGTTGCTCACATGTAGTTGATACACAGTTCTATAAAAACCATAGAGAGAAGATTGTATAACTTTGACACTGTTACTGGAGTCACTACTCGCTAGAAGCCATTGTAAAAATACCCACTGCCAAATCCTTTCAATTGTCCATATCATTGCGTTGGTACCTTGATCTCATGAATGATCACATATCTTGAGTATTCATCTCAGTTGAGCAAGGCCTGACGGAGCTCAGGAAGTTGGGAATAGAGCATCGATTGTGGGAAGCATCTCGCAAAGAAATCGATCAGGACTCTTAACACAAATCTTATGGGCAACTTGGGGGCTCTGGTTGACGATGGTTGTTCCAGGAAATCTCACGCTATCAAGTTTCTTCTTGATTCATTTTACTGAATTCTTCTTCTATTTGTTGGAGAATTTACCTATGTTGCTTGGCACTGGTCCGCACCAGTCATATGATATATAAAGTAGGCTCATCTCTTTAGATACATGTTATATATACACATGCATCTACATATAGTTATGTTAATTACATGAAGTTAAATACAGTCTAGATCAAATTGTAGCAAGCTTGCAATGGAAGGAAATAGCTAAGTTGGTTTTGATTTCTCATTTTCTAAGAACAAGAGTAATAGCTAAGTTAGCAATGCTTGGACGAATGCTTGTCTGCTGTGGATCTCGAAAAGTTTTGCTGGATTCTGGCGCAAAAGCCGACCATTTAAGAGACAAAAGTTGTAATTTCCAAGGAAATTTGAGCAGGAGGAGATAAACAAGGGTGAAGCTACGCTGTTTAATTATGTGTTTAGAAATGTGGGTTTTTAAAAAAAATTAATTTTTTTTTATATTTTGGATTGTTTTGATATGTTGATTTTAAAAGTAATTTTTAAAAAATTAAAAAATATTATTTTAATATATTTTAGAGTGAAAAATATTTTAAAAAATATAATTATAATTTCAAATAGGCATAGGGTTTTTAACGGGCGATTAAGGTGCTGTTTATGTCAAAAGAGACCCGTTTATAGTTCAAAGTTTGAGGGGTTATTTGTTTTGTCATCTTAACAGGGAAAATTGAAAAAAATAAAAGACTCTAGTTATCTTCCTGTCAAAATTTAATGCTAGAATTAAGAAGTGGTTATGTTTTTGTGTTTTAAAAGTATTTTTAAAAAAATTAAATTTTTTTAAATTAAATTTTTTTGATATTTTTATATCATTTTAATATGTTAATTTTAAAAATAAATTTTTTTTTAAAAAAATTATTTTAATATATTTTCAAATAAAAAATTCTTTAAAAATTAATAACATTCTCAATCAAGCTAAAACGCAAAACTGATCCGACGCCTAGGTGATGAATCACTGATGTACGGGCATTACTATGTGATAAAATTGTCGTGACTCTTGAGTTGTAGAGACTAGAACTACAATGTGAAGTTGAGAGGTGGGTTTTACTCGAAATATCGTTTGTTTCTGTGTTTAATTATATTTTTGAAAATTTTTAATTTTTAAATATTTTTTAATGGTTTTAAATTATTTTGATATACTAATATTAAAAATAAAATTTAAAAAATAAAAAAGTATTATTTTAATATATTTTTAAATAAAAAATACTTAAAAAAATAATTTTTGTCACAATTCCAAGCATTTTAATAAAAAAACTAAAAGTTATGGAGAAAACATTTTTTCTTTCTACCCAAACATTGTAGATTGAATTAGTGTTTTTTTTTAAATAATTACAAAAACTTTTCTTTAGTTTAATCTAAATTTCATTTTTTTCTTCTACTTATATAAATTACATTTTCTATAATGTAGTTTACATGTTCGATAATAATTTACATCCTCAACATTGCATTCTGTTTGAATTTTTTATTTGATTTATGATGTAAAGTGTAATTTATAAAAGTATGGAGAGAGTGAAATTCAGTAGACTATAAATATGGTTTTTGTAAATATATCTCTTTTTTTTATTATTTTAATCCTTTTTTTTTGTTATTGATTTTTTTTTTAATACCATCCTTTCAAATTTAGTTTATTTAGGTTTTAAATTGACGATTTGTTTTGATTGACTTCGACAGGTTTCTCACAAGATTGAAAGAGGTTATTAAATTGATGTTCAATTTGACAAAATCAAAATTAGTTTTTTTCAATTAAATATAATCAAGACTTTGAGGACTAGAATTAATACTTCAACGTTAAGTTGATTGGAAATTAGATTTCATGATTTGTTTTGATTTGTTTATTATAATATTATCTCAGTCTTATAACACATGTCACGAGTTTAGCAAGTTAATTCAGGTTGACTTGGAATATTTTTTTCATTTTTTTTTTCAATTTCGCCCATAAACAAGAGCTTGATTTGGAATTGAGCCTCATAATTTGTTTCGATTTGTTTTTTATGAGGTTATTACGGTTTCATGATTCGAGTAATGAATTTGACAAGTTAACTCGAGTTCACACAAATCCATTTAAAATGTTGACGTCTCTATATTGTTTTTGAAAAATCCGTCTTGAAGTTGTTTTTAGTCGAATAATATTTTTTACATGTTATTTAGATTAATTTTTGATCCACCAAGTCAATTAGATCACTTCATGATAATAACACAAAAAAAAAATTTACTAAAAACACATTAAAGCGCCTAAATATTTTTTTTTCATTAATTTTTTTTTAATACGACCCCATTATAGCCCGGCAATGATCTTGTCCTCTCTCTAATTTAAGAGTAGTTTGGTACCGTTGTTGTTTTATACTGTGTTGTTCGGTTGTGTTGGTTAATGGACACCTTACAAATTAATAAGAAGTTATATTTTTTTTTTATTACAATAACGTATTCAGTTTTTATTTTTTAATCTAGTATTTCAACTTCTTTTTTATTTATTTATTTTTTTTTATTCAAACCCAATTTTACTTATATACACATATGCAATGTTCTATTTATATATAATATAAACATTGCTAAAAGCCTTCTTCAGATTAAGTTTAAAATACAAACAATGAGAACAAAGCTTGCCAAAATTTAATAATTTCTTTAACTCTCTTTTAGATTCTTATCTTTGAACGGATTCTTTAATTACATTTAATTTTCAAATGGAACATCCCGTCATTATTCCTGATTTCATATAATGAAAAATTGGATTTCTTATTTTTACTATAATTTGATCTCAATTTTAAAATTTCAGGATATATTTTGAGCCAAATTTAGATATTGATTTAAGTAAATCATGTTTGGACTCAAACCTTTTCAGAATCCGCTCCAGAGTTTAATCGATTTATGGCTCTGCTCCTACCTAGCTAGTTATATAATAGGTTTAAACCTGTTGATTTAGATAAGAACAGGGAAGAGGAAAAAAGAAGAAGATCAATTTCAACGGCCAGAGCTCCAGATGTTTCAACTATGAATGTTTGTATATTAATATTGACGATTTGAGTAAAAAAAAAAAAAAACTTATACTAAATATGGGCTTTTCCATGTCTATTTAATGAGCCTGAAAAAAAAGTTTTTGTTGGGCTTGGGCTGATAAATTGCAGTCTATGTGAAATAAATGATCATTTGATGCTTAAATTAGCAATGTCCAAGAGGAAAATAATATTTTGAAGGAGAACAAAAATGTAAGAGAATGTTTATATGTGTGTATTTGTTGTATTGTTATATTTTCTCATATCTAATGTGGTTTTTGGTATTTATATATCTCACATCACCTGTATTTTCGATGTAAATTATAGGGTCACAGACCTACATATAGAAGTAATCAAGAAGAATATTTGATTTATTGATAAGGAATGCACAATTAGCTTCATAGAATGAGTTATTTGTATAGACACCTATCTTATTAATATATGAGGCATAGTTTTATCAGGAGGTATCATAGTGATACTTTAGAGAGTTCAAGTAGATGTCGAACTTGTAAGTCGTAAAACAAAGATTTAGATGTGTGGTTATATTGATAAGTCATCAAACAAATATAAAGAAAATCTAAGACGGTGGCAATACATTGAGAAATGTTTAATATGAGATTTGCTTGACACGAGAAGGGTTCATGACCTTGCTAGAGTGCCTATATTTTCCCTTTGAGATTTGGTTGGGTTTTTTTCTCTCTCTCTTTCATTTCATTTCTTTTCTTCTCCTCTTCTTATTGGGCTCAATTGGGGCTAAAATATGGATTCAATTGAAAAGTTATTGTGGAATTAGGGATCGAAATGAAGAAATGGTAGAAATTAAGTATGACACATGTTTAGTCTGACCTTGTTTCGTAGGCATATAAGCCTTGCTGTATCGCTCCTTAGATGTTTTTCTTGGTGTCATTGGTTTGTCTCGAGGAGGGTAATCCCCACATATGGCGCGTCATTTAAAACATCCAGGTATAGCTTCGATTTTTCTTTCCCTTCTTTTTCTTTCCTTCATTTCCTTGTTTTCCCCGCCTTCTTCTCTTTCCTCTTGTCTTATGCTCAATTGAGCTTTGTTGCTAGACTCAGTTGGGTCATTTGTCCTTTTTTGGCCCGATTGGGCCCTATTCCCTTTCCCTTTCTCCCCACCCCTTCTCTCATTTCTTCTTCCTAAGCCTTCTTTTTTTTCTCTCCTCTTTTTTTCGCTTCTCCGAAAGCCCAGTTGGGATTTCTCTTTATTCTAGCCTAAATATGAAATAAAATATAAACACGGATTAAAACCCAAAAAGCAATTTTTAAGTGGAGCCGCTTTACATGCCTCGGAGCTGTAAATGCAAATAAGACAGCCACTTTGGTACAGCCACAACGGCTGGGATTTGTCTCTTCTCGTGTGTAACGTTGTAAAATGGCAGTTTGGAAGGCTTGGAATCGTTTGGAATTGGATAATAGTCCTTTTCTTGATCTTTCAGTATCTATATTTCTCTATGTATGTCTCCCTTGCACTCCTATGGCACTTAGCACGCGCTGCAGGTCCTGTGCTCTGCCCCTATAGCTAAAATATAAAATATGTTCACACCATACCCTACCTTGTTCTAAAAAGCGCATAGGCAAATTGATGTTTCAATTTGTGCCACAGATGGTCATGTGCACTTAAATATAATAGTAGCATTACCTTCTTGGTGGACACACCAGGCAGAGAAAAACAAGCTCTTTTGGATAAAAGTTGAGCATGGGGAAAGAAGGGAGAGACACTAAAAATTCTGAAAGGTGATTTTGACCTAGTCACCACTTATCTACCATTTTTTTTCTTTCCACTTGGTGACATGGCCCCAACAATATGGCTTTAGAAAACTTATCCCTTCTGTTCCCATTAAAATCTTTCTCCATTGGCTAGACTATACCGACTAAATGTTTTGATGTGAAGCAAATCACCTAGAAAGAAGGAAGGAACATGTTTTTCCTCGTAATTATTAGAGCGAAATGATTATAAGAGATAATGTTCTAAATTCACATTAACATTGTGAGAGTTTGTATGGGAGTTAGTTCAGAGTTTAATTCCAAGAGACGAATGAGGTCTGTGTACTGCGTGTTATACTTTTTCTTTCAAGGGTTTTGCCTTTTGTCTGCATGAATGGTTGCTTCCGGCCATGGCGAAAGATTGTCACATATATAAAAGCATGCGTAGCATGGATGAAAGCGTTTTCTCCAACATGCTCAAGTGTAAATCATCCCCCTCTTGACCTCATCATCACCTCAGATAGAAAGAGACATTCGAATTCCACATAGTTGTTTTTTCCTCTCTCTTTTCAATTTATTTATTATTAAAGTTCTAACCTACTGTTTATAGTTCACACTAGTTAGTTGACTTTTGCCTTTAGCACGGCGTGGATCGAAATATATTATTACAGTAGAAGCAAACCTTATTATTTGCATTACCCTCGCCGGCCGGATTTAATTTTGAAGAGTTTTTAGCCTCAACAACCACCGCAAATTTAAGAAAGTACTCCGAGATTTGATTGAAAGTACAAATTTTAGACTTCTCAAACTTTTAGGAGAACAAATCTTTCTTCACTGTAAGAAAATAAATTATTTCTCACTCACAACCACGCTGAAAATTATGGAATATTACGAACTTTAGTTACGTTGATTTTGGCTCACTCCCGAAACTTTATAACTTTTAGGTTTAACTGCCTTCTGGAGGAATTTGTAGACTTGACTTCTTGCACTGTCCCTTCGAAAAGCAAGGGCATGTGTTTTCCATTAGTGGTCTTGATAGAAAGAGTAGGAAAAGGTATGGAGTATCAGCCAAAATTATGATCGAAGATTGAACTGCCGATCCTTGTTCCAGTACTACTACCTGCCTGTATGAGGGGGAAAAAACACAGGAAAGGAGGCTTGCATTATTAATTAAGAAAGTAAACTAGCTTTTTCTCCATGTGATCTTAAAATAAGAACATCTAAAGAGCATTGAACAATGGAAATTAAAAAAATGGAGAAAACAAATAAAAGTGAAACCTTGCTTATATTACAAGACTCACAAAAGCTTACATTAGCATCCGCAGCACATTTCCCAACCATGCCGGCCACAACCACTTCTCGGTTCTCCTTTTATTTCTCTCATTTTCCTTTTAGAAAGTTACCAACTGCCACTAACAAGAAGTTACCAGGAGCAAGGTCACCTACATCCTTTAAGAGGAAATGGGCAGAATTTATGTGCCATATACAGAAGAAAGAATAAATCTTTTTTTAGAAAAGAGAAAAAAACAATTGAGGATGATAAGTGTTGGTTAAAAGCCTATTTGATTATTTTGAAAGCATTACAAGGATCAATAATCTCAAGAGACTAAGTTGTAATTAATTATTTTCAATTCAATTTGTTCATATGGCTGCCATTTGTTCACATTCGGAGGTCAAAGTACGAGAAACAAATTATCAACATCTACCATTCTACATACATTTTCTACCAAAAAGAAAAACCTGAACGCATTCATAACTAGACATAGCTGTATTGACTCTAATGAGGAATAAAAAAATATAGCGGGTAGAAAAGAAACAGAGGTTTGTCATGATGCTGCTATCTGCCAGCAATCTACGGCACCTCCACTTTCCCTCACTGGGGGAGCAGTGCTTTGTGTTTCAATGGCCCGTGTATAGGTCCCATTGACACCAGAGCCAGAGATATTGAGAGAGGAATGGTGAATGCATTCAGTTGATTGAGTACCAAGAAAAGACTCTTTTACTTCCACAGTGATCAGACAAAATGAAAGGCTTTTAAGACAGGTCAAACAAAGCAAATCACCCCCAAAAGATTCTTAATTACTGTATGGAAATATATGGAGTTAAGAATATCATTGCAATATTTATTAGCACTGCATCTGAGGATAGCTTCAATCAAGCAAAGCAAAGTGTTAGTCCAGCAGTACCAAATATGGCAGACTGCTAATGCGGTCTAACTTTCGTTGGATTTTTATGTTCATTGTGTCTCCAAAAGAGGTTCAGATTCACCAGAAGTATCGGGGAAATATAAAATAAAGATTTGCGATTGTACTTTGTTACATATGATGCAGATTGCAGGCTCAATGACTAAAGCAATTTTATCTGGGAAAACGAAACTCACGAATAATGATTATGTCCATCTCTGTTTTTGAAATTTTAATCCATTTTCTTGAGAAACCAAAAAATGGTTCTGATCTGAGGAGAGAAAAAGGAAAAAGAAAAAGAAAGAGAGAAAACAAGCTCCTTCATGCGGAAGCATACTGTATGGTGCCAAGGCAGATGCTGTCTTAGTACTGGGTGTTTTTATTTTTTGCTCATTTCATTTCTTGGTTTAATTAAAGAAAAAACTAAAATACATCAGTTTTTACTGTGAATTGCGTTGTATATTGTTGCAGTGTTTATAATGTTTTTGTTTTCAAGAAAAATAGCCGATCCAAGGAAGACCGGGGTAAATGGTATTTTCACATGATATAATTGGTTTTATCAAATTTCATGGGGATAAATCGGTCTTCTTGTATTTTTAACATAAAAAAATAATCTAATTACAAGTTAAAAGATTTAAACTGGAGTACTGAGGTTTTTTAGTCTTTTTCATGTCTTGATTGAATAATAAAATGATTTAAAAGCAAAATAAAAAAAATATATCAAGAGGAATGTTGTTTTGTTATGGTTTTTTTTAGTTATAATCAATTTTAATAAAAAGCAATTTAGTTTTTTAACAAATATAAATATAATTAAAATTTAAAAAAGACATGCGTAACACATGTCAGCGAATGAGAGGTGCTCATGCTCCTTGTAAAATATGTGCGGCACCTTCCAGTGATCAAACACTACTTTTAGTGATGACATTAAAAGCATCACATTGTCTTTTTCATGGTGATTAGGCAAGTGTGCATTGAAGATATTGAAAGCATCACGCCGTCTTTTTCATGGTGATTAGTCACGTGTGCACTAAAGAGTAGAGATTGGGTTCCGATGATTTTTTTTTATTTTTCTCTTTCTCTTTTCTCTCTCCTTACCTTAAATTCCACACTAATCCTTGTTAAAAACAAATGTATCTTGTAAATTTGTATTAACATCAATTTTAGTCTTCATTTTTTTATTTATTTTCCTTTTAAAGCCTTTTGAAGTTGATTTGTTCCTCAACATTTTATTTTAATTAATTTTTATATCCAATTTGGTCCTTAATATTTTGATTGCTATTCTTTTGTTTTTAATCCTTTTATTGATTTTATTTTTCAATTTCATCCCTCGTTATTTTTTCATCTAATCTTTCTATCCAATTTAATCCTCATTCTTTTGATTGCCATTTGGTTTAGTTTTTTTTTTGTTTACTTTTGGATGATTAAGAATTTTGTCGTGATTTTTTGTGTTTTTTTTAAGGGGTAATCTTAGTCTCATGACCCATGTCATAAGTTTCGAAGATTATTATCCTAGTTTTAGTTTGGTCTTTTATGTTAGATCATTTTTTAAATTGATTTTTTTAAAAATTTTATCCTTTGACATTAGGTTATTGTGCCATGAGTTTCGTGATTTTTTTATTTTATTTTTATGAGGTTATCCTAGGTCATGGATAAGTAAACCCGGCTTTACTTGTTTTTTTTTAAATTGATTTTTTTTTCAGTTTATTCTTTTATAATTTAGCTTGCTTGAAAGTCAACCTTCATTATTTTATTCAATTTCTTTTGCGCAGGCTTATACCAATTTCAAAATCAGACTATAAATTTGACGTGTTTACTCGAGTCATATTTTTTTGTCTTTTAATTTTTTTTCCAATTCGTCCTTTAATGTTTAATTTGTTGATAATTGAGTTTTAAATTTCTTTAATTTCCTCTTTATGTGGTTACCCTGTTCCATTCAATTTTTACTTTTTTATGAAATAAAACCATTTAGATTTTTTAAAAATACTTAAATGGTATCTTTTCATAATATTGATAAGGGTTTATTATTTTTTTTATCAGTTATTATTATTATTTTTAATTATATTATTAAATTAACCAAGATTAATGAACTATGAAAATATAGACATCATTTTTTTTTCTCCTTTAAACATCTTATAATTATTTGAATTTTGTTTTTATATTAAAAAAATATTAATCCAGTCCACAGTGGAATGCATATAGAACGCATACCACCTTCCCCTTTCTAGTATACACTAAAAACAAACACAGTGGGGTGGCTTTAACTTCTGTCATCAAAGTCAGGCCTTTAAAGCACATTCTCTGTCTTTTCATTTTCACTTGACGTCGCACTTCATTTGCCGACCGAGAATCCAAGTCAGCACACATCTCACACACACGTACATCTGTTTATGCTCCAAATCTCTCCTCTCATAGGGACAAAATTTAACGAGTGCATTTTATAATAAAAAAATGAAAAAGAAACCAACAAAAAACACAGGCTCCTTTTCTTCGAGTGATTTTGAACGTTAGGGTTCATAAAATAAAATAAAATATTTAAAAAAATAATCACAAATAATATTTATGACTTACAAATAACATGTGTCACTATCTATTAGAGCCCTCAAAGGTGACATGTGGTTTGGTTTGCTTGTTTTTGGACAGCTCATGTTATTTCTTTCAGTTATATTGATGATTTTTTCGATGTTGGTATGTGGTTGAAATTTTTTTTCATGATATTTGTTGCGTTGTTATTATAGCTTCAGTGTGTTTGCAACACCTCTTGCTTTTTTGTTTTCCTTTTTTTTTTAATTGTAATTTATGAAAGTTTATATTGTAATTTTAGAGACTTAAAATATGTTATTTTTAAAAATATTTTCCCTTTTTTTAATGTGCTAAATTAAAAGAACTAGCTTTTCTTCTCCCTCTCGATCTTTATATAACGCCTCCTCACTAAGCAACATCTCGATAACCCCCCACCCCCCCTCTCTAATCTTTTTACACACTCTCCCTCCAGGTTCTCTCCAATCAAGTGTGAAGCCATGCCTTATCTGTCAAAAGAAATAATGGCATTGCCTCTAGGTTTACTTGTTTGCTTTATCATAGGAGTAGAGTGTAGTCTTTCCCAGTTAGACAGAATTACTCAGTTACCTGGTCAACCTCCAGTCTGGTTCCTGCAGTATTCAGGTTATGTGACCGTTGATGACAAAAACCAGAAAGCTCTCTTTTACTACTTTGCTGAAGCTGAAATAGACTGTGCTTCTAAGCCTCTTGTTCTCTGGCTAAATGGAGGTCCTAATCCTATACCAACCTACTAATGCTACGCAAAAGATAGGTCTTTCTGTCGGGATTTGATTCTCATTTTGTTTCACTGTTGTTTGCAGGGCCAGGTTGCTCTTCTTTGGGAGTTGGGGCATTTTCTGAGAATGGACCTTTTAGACCTAGTGGGGAGGGACTGGTCAAGAACCAATATAGCTGGAATAGAGGTAAATTAAGTGCTCATGTTTATATTACTGTGTGATCCCGGTTTTGTTCTTTGCGTTAAAAAACAATCCACACAGTGCTGAATTTTAGCTAAATGATCACTTGCTTCGCAGAAGCTAATATGTTGTATTTGGAGACACCAATTGGAGTTGGGTTCTCTTACTCCACCAACACCTCTTCATATGAAGGTGTCGATGACAAGATCACTGGTATGTTTCCACCAAGTTCTTTCAGAGTTTAACAAGTTTAATTGGCTTTTCAAATCCAAAATGTTGATATTCCTTTCTCATTTTCACGTTGAAATCTTGCTGAAGTAAAGGGAAATAAAGACTGTTTATTCAAAATTTAGAATTACACAAGAAACAGAATTTCTGTACCGAGGATTCAAAGTCAACCTCTTTTCCTTTTGTTTAACCTTTTCTTTCTGTTGTTTTCTCAATTTATTTATTTCTCTGAGTTTTCTTTTCTTTTCTCTCTTTTTTTTTATCAGTTTTTTTTAATCATATGAGTTCTTTGTAGACAGACGATCGAAAGAAAGAATATTATTGTTATTTCATAATGCCATAGGACTTATAATTTCCTTTTCACTTTACAGATTTGCATCGTCAGTACATACTGTGCTTGTTTTCTAGTCGTTTAGATTCTGAGCTGACAAAAGGTCACCTTTACAGACATTTTACCTCTCATTTTGAAGCAGTTTTTGTTTTTGTTTTTGTTATCTATAGCTAGGGACAATCTGGTGTTCTTGCAAAGATGGTTTGTCAAATTCCCACAATACAGAAGCAGAAGTTTGTTCATTACAGGAGAAAGCTATGCTGGTATTGTTTTCATGCTCAAAGCAAACTTTTTTTTCTTCTCTGTCAAAACAGTTTATAAATAAATGAGGATTAATTTAATGCTTCAATTCTGTTCATAATTAGGTCACTATGTGCCCCAGCTGGCAGAACTCATGCTTCAATTCAACAAAAAAGAGAAGTTGTTCAATTTGAAAGGAATTGCTGTGAGTATTAATAAGCAAAAAATAAAATAAAATCTCCCTCCATTCTCTGCCAGTAATTCTGTCAAGTTATTCTTTTTTTCAATTGTACTTGTTTTACCAAACCTATTTTACTATTCACAAGGTTTTTTTTTTTGTTTTTCCTTTTGAGAATTCCATTGTTCTTTTATATTTTCAATTAATCTTAACCTATAAATTGCAGCTAGGGAATCCAGTTTTAGAGTATTCCACAGACTTCAATTCGAGGGCTGAGTTCTTCTGGTCTCATGGATTGATATCAGACACAACATACAAAATGTTCACTTCAGTCTGTAACTACTCGCGATATGTAAGCGAATACTACAGAGGTTCAGTTTCTCCTCTATGCTCAAGGGTGATGAGTCAAGTGACTAGAGAAACCAGTAGATTTGTTGACAAGTATGATGTTACCCTTGATGTCTGTATATCGTCAGTTCTCTCACAGTCAAAAGTCCTTACTCCCCAGGTAAGCACATTCCATTATTTGTCAACTGCAAAAATTGTTTGAGTTTGGCTTTTTATTGGTGCAGCGAGTCACTAACAGTTGATTTGTTAATTCTGGTCAACAGCAAGTTGGTGACAATGTAGATGTATGTGTGGAAGATGAAACAGTTAATTATCTCAACAGGCCAGATGTGCAGATGGCTCTCCATGCACGTCTTGTTGGAGTCCGTCGATGGGCTGTTTGCAGCAAGTATTTCTCTATCACCAAAACGAGATTTATTAAGCTGTGCTAATGTTAGACTAGTAAACAAGACACTGCCTGTCTTAGAATTTATCCCACAGAAAAATCAATGACATAACAGAAGCATTTCTCATTTACTTCTTTACGGTATTTGATAACTTTTCTCTCAATGTTTCAATCTCAGTATTCTTGATTATGAGCTGCTTGATTTGGAGATGCCAACAATCACTATTGTGGGCAGACTCATTAAGGCAGGAATCCCAGTCTTGGTTTACAGGTAAGTTACCTCTTACCTTGTCAGTCTGCTATATTCTCCTTGTGAAGTTGGAAAAACGGAATTTTATCAAGGTTGATCATAAAAGTCACAAGACATTTGTGTTTAAAATGCAGTGGAGACCAAGATTCTGTCATTCCACTTACTGGAAGCCGAATATTAGTTCACAGACTGTCTGAGGAATTGGGACTAAACACCACCGTGCCTTACAGAGTTTGGTTCGAGGGGCAGCAGGTAACTCTCACATTTGAAGATTACAATTTATGAATTTTTTTAACAGGACAGAACTTGATTGGTTTTTTTACCTTCAGGTTGGTGGGTGGACTCAAGTTTATGGTAATATCCTATCCTTTGCCACCATTAGAGGAGCATCCCATGAAGCTCCATTTTCGCAGCCTGAAAGATCGCTTGTGCTGTTCAAGGCATTCCTGGGAGGCCAGCCTCTACCAGAAGCATTCTGATCTGGAGATCACTTCATTACAGAAAATACAGATTCAATTGTAACTTGTAAGTAGAGTTGGATTGCTATTGGAAAAGGCAGTTCTCAAGTACCCGAGAATGAAAATTGCATCGGATTGTTTGTTTCTTTGATTTGTCCATGCTTTTGGAATGTAGAATTTTTTTTTGTAAAGAACTCGAGTACAGAAAGAACCTGCCTATTTTTTGTTTTGAACTTGACTCGGTTAGCTTGACAATCCAAAAAAAAGATCAAACGAATTCATCCAGAAACAATGATTTACTTGCACATTAAAATGCCTCCCAACAGCATGAATATCTACAGAATTCACATAGAACTGCATGATACAAGTAGAACACAATCCTCAGATCAGGACCATATATAATATAGTCCGAAATGTTGACGATTGAGGCTGTTTGATATTTTATTCAACATGACAAAAAAAATATCTGTAGTTCTTTAACTGGAAATAGTCATGCATGGTCAAGAAACACTAAGAGATTCTAAAAAGGGAACCTTTAGATTGCTGGGAAACTACAACAGGGGCGTCGAGCTGCATTTTCATACAACTTCAGTGCAAAGCTAGCAAGGGTTTTGATAACATCAGAGAAGCGATCAGGTTCCGTCTTTTATATAGAGTTTCTGCAGAAACAGAGTCGATCGCTTCTCCTGCTTAACGATTTAGTGCTGGAAAAGGTCCTGATACTTTTGCTGGTTTAACAGCTCGTATCCTGTTACCGCAATTTATCCAGCAAGCATTTCAATACTCAATCAGTCATTATACTCTTAAATTCTCTACTCAAGTGAAATATCAAAATATGTATTGTTAAGGAAATAATTATTTCCTAATTAATTAATAAAAGGATAAAATTAATGAATTAAACAACTCAGGACGATCAATAAATTATTTTAATAATCTAATCAAATGGGAAAATTAAATATTTTTCTATATCTATATAAGTTATATGTAATTTATCAAATTATCAATGATATTATATTTTATTTTAAATTTTTACATGATATTAGATTGGATTCATCAGACTTTGATTTTATTTTAAATTCATTGTCTTCGTCTAATGAGCGAACAATTTTATGTTACGTCATTCATCTTACCACTTTAAAATACTTTATATTTTAGTCTTTTTCATTATTTACCAAATGTTTAATTCAATGTCTATTTTAATAATACAACAACTTATGATTTATTGATTCATTTT
>Ga0325411_1001631_pt1 | contig 25051 bp, 20 predicted proteins | sample PopdelMetagenome_13_FD_206181 | JGI IMG/M metagenome (GOLD analysis project Ga0325411, IMG submission 206181) | Populus deltoides microbial communities from Bellville, Georgia, United States - Xylem-PdIQD-R4 | ecosystem: Host-associated > Plants > Phyllosphere > Stem > Wood/Secondary xylem... | reverse complement strand
CATCACTTGAGACCCGACCAGGCATCTTGTTTATCGGATCCTCTAACGTTGGCAAACGCACTCTCCTCTCAAGTAACCTTCCCTTGCTCTCCCTATCTCTATTTGACTAGTTATTTGATTATTGATTAATGAAAATTAATTGCAGGGTTGCTGTCAATTGATTTGGAAGACGCATTTGACTCATCAAACCAAGTTTTCTCACATGGGTTAATTTTTCTGCTTGTTTTTCATTTTTTATGATTTTTCTTTTGCAATTATGTAGTAATGGTACTTAATGGGTTCGTTTTGGTTTTGTGAATAGATGGAGTATTGATACAAAGTATTACACAGCTGATGTTTCTCTATGGATAGCTCATCTTCATGAAGGATTTTCAATTGGATCACTTCCAATTTATAACAAGCTTGCTGCTTTGGTTATGGTTTTTGACCTGAGTGATGTTAGTAATTTTGTTTCTTTGTCCTATATTTGTGATAGTTTTTAATACTATTTTACAGTGTTTAAATTGGTAGTGATGCAGATGCTGCAGTACCCAATTTGAGAAAGCCGTAAAATTTTGAATTTTGAGGAAGTCATGCTTGTTTTTGTTAGATTCAAGTGCTTAAATCTCAAATGCTTCAAAAACCCATTTTCAGAAAGGTTTAAAGTTTCAAACTTTGATGCAAAGTAGGTTTCTTTTGTTGCTGTTGTTGTTATTTTTAAATTGTTAAAGTTGTGAATGCTTGAAAACCATGTTGGAGAAAGGTTTAAAGTTTCAATCTTTGATGCAGATTTCTTTTGTTGGTTTTTATTGTTTAATTTGAAAATGTTTCATATGGAAAAGCAAGGTTCAATCTTTGATTTAAAATATGCTTCTTTTTGTTGACTTCAAGTGCTTAAACTCCAAATGCTTCAATTTGGGGAAAACTATATAGTTACAATGTTTGATGTTAAGTAATTTTTCTATTGAATAATGTGCAGTTGTCATCTTTTGTTGCACTTAAGGATTGGGTAGCTGGAAATGATATTAGCAAGTTTGAGATATTGTTGTGCATTGGAAACAAAGTTGATCGGATTCCAGGTCATCCTGTTCATGCTGAATACAGAAGACAGCTAAGGAAAATTGGAGAGTCAGGATCTTTTGATGATCTGAATATAGAGCTTGATGAGTTTGGAATTTCTGAGATTGAAGGAAGTAGTTTGTTGGGTGATGAAGAAGAGCCATCACGGGAGATCAAGAGGTCATGTATTGAATGGTGCACTGATCATGGAATTGAATACATTGAAGCTTGTGCTTCCAATGTTGATTTTGACAAATGTGAGTACCATCTATTTTCAGCTTGACAAATAGTTATGGTGATATCAAAGGGGATCTATTTCACTACTTTTGTGAACACTAGATGATAGAAGTGCTCAAATAGATGACATTATGCAATATGTAGTTTTCCCAAGTCACAATCATGATGTCAATGCTTATCATTCTACCTACATTTTGATATATCTATCTACCTTTAGGAGGATAAATGGTTTAGTGGTTTATGCATGGGGTCAATAAATTTGTAGAATTTTGGATTAGGACATTCACTCTGCATTATGGATTGAAATTGAGATTTTGAAGCGAAAGATAAGTAGAAAAAGAACATGACAGTGTATTTATGGTGATCATCATTGAATTTAGTCATAGATGCAAGTGATGAAAGATTAACCAGGGAATAAACACTAGTTGTAAAGCTATAACTAATATTAAATCTTTATGCATCTCACTTTTGTTATCTAGGAGAGTTACAATGTTGTTCTCGCAGGTTTATTGGTTGATGGGGACTCACAAGGAGTAGAACGACTGTATGGTGCTCTTTCTGCTCATATGTGGCCAGGAATGATCCTGAAATCTGACAATAAGATAATCCAACCAACATTACCTGATAAAGAAGGTTTGGCGCGACACCATCATTAAATCCATATTCGTTATTGTTAATTGAAATGCTAAATGAAATGTACTCATGCACCCTGCACAGAAATCTCAGAAGATGAATCTGATTATGAATTAGAGTATGAAGTGCTATCTGGTGGCTCAGCTGAACCATGGGACGACACATATGGAGGATGGGTTTCTGCAAATGGTAGAAGTGCCATTCCAGATGAAGGGGGATCAGTTTCTGAAAATAATTATGTCAAAGAATGTGAGAATGAAAATAGAGAAAAGTTTGATAAAGAAGAGATGCAGCCCTCATCATCGGCAACAGAATTGCAAGGTGATAAGAGAGTGGTGCCTGATGTACAAGAACCTTGTGAAAATGGAGAGTCGGATGAAGTTACGCCTTTTGACTTTGAGGATTTGGAACAGTTGATGTCTGAGATAGGGAATGTGCGTGATAACTTAAGGTTGATGCCTGATTTTCAAAGGAGGGAAATGGCTGCGAATCTGGCCATGAAAATGGCTGCCATGTTTGGAGGTGGCAGTGATGTTGATGATGAGGAAGTTGAGTGATCATGTATTTGCATGAACTAAGTGGTTTAATTTGTATCCTTGTGAAGTCTAGTTCGTGGTGATTTTGGGATGGTAATGCGTCCAACCATCTACAAGGTAAAACTACAAGATAAAACAAATGTACTGAAATTTTGTGTTGGCCACTCGATTCCATTGGTGGATTTACTTTCCAGCTTCATAAGGTGGTTGCCGAGATGACCCATATTTTGTGCTCAATCATGTTTAGATATTGGGCGTTAGATGATCTCCCCATGTTTGTAGAAGATACGAGTCCAAGGAGTCTTGTCTTGTTATTATAGGAAAGGAACCCTTAATTATGTGGATTGATATTCCAACACTTGCCTCATGGTTTTGTTGTAACAAGTAGCAAACCAGATGAATTTGGTTTCTATATTCAATTTAGGACTAGCAACAAACTCACTTCTACGCCTTAAATTTCATTTACATATCAAACCTGTGTAAGGTTGGGTTTTGTGCAGAGACATTTAAAATTTGGAAGCTTCTTCGCAGTCATTAAGGATGGCACACAAGTGAGAGAATGCATGAAGAGATGACATCTTGTTAGGGTAAGTTCTTAGGAAAGTTGTGGAAAGTTGGCCTGGTCACTAAATTGGGTCATAAAGTGGAAACTATACAGACAGATGTTGAAGGCTGGTCGCATAAGCAAGTGAGTTCGCTATATCCTTCCATGCTCGTTTATTTGCCTAGGCAGTTGTTGCTTGGCCCTTTAGTGCTTTTGCAATTATGCTTGGGAGAAAAAAAAGGCATTGCTTTTTCCTTTCAATCTTTGATGTATGAGATATTTACAATCTTTTCCTTGAATATCCCTTGGGTTTGTGATCGACTATGATGTGATGATGGTGTACTTTCTGTAGGACAAAAGAACAATCACCCTTAACCTCTTTTGGAATATCACCATTTTCCAACCTTGGATTCATTAGATTGGATAAAATGCACAAGAAAAGGGCTAAGGCATCTACTGTCTGCTTTCTCTCCTTGTCTCCTGATTTTTTTCGCGTACCAATTCACTATTTCTACCCAGGTCGAAATACAGAGAAAATGAGTTGGAAGTTTTAAGAAACTGGAATTCGAAATAGATGGCAAACGGGTAGTGGATCAAGAAGAAAATAATTTATAAAGAAATTGCGAGTGCTTCAAGGTTTAGAAATTAGAATGCGAAGAAAACATAGTTAAAAAAAATGAAGAACGAAAAAGGAAATGAAAAGGGGATATATAGATGCTGGATGATTGCCCATGCTAGAATCTTGATTTTTACTATAATTTATGCAAAAGTGGAAGGACGGTATCAAATTTCAATGAGCCTTTACAAGTTTTCTTGATAGAAAAGGAATCTTCACAAGCAAAAGTGTGAAAAATTGACTTGAAGTACCTCTCCTCCATTGCTAGTGGAAGTTTCAGAATCTAGACGCAGAGACAATCAAAAGGGTGATTAAAGAACTAATTAAAGATTAAAAAAATAGTAACTCATCATATTATGGATAAGATACCCTACAATTTATTGGTTTTGATTTTCAATTGAAGTCAATTGGTTGAGTCAATAATATCTTTTGGAGTTTTGATACTCTTATCATAAAATGCACGAGATAGGCTCCTCTTGATGATGCTGACGCCAATGCTATCAGGAATTGTGACCCCGAAGGCCCCTGCTTCTGACAAAGGTATCCACTGGTCTGAAGGTTGGGATCATGGGACCAAACTATGTCCCTGGTGAGAAGAAGGACCTGTATGTGAAGAGTGTGCAGAGAACCGTCATTTGGATGGGAAAGAGGCAAGAAACCGTTAAGGATGTGCCTTGTGGTAACACCATTGCCATGAGAATGTCTAGGAGAAGTCCTGCCGTGTGGTGATGAACAAATCTCCCAACAAGCACAACCGTCTCTACATGGAGGCACGGCCCATGGATGAAGGCCTTGCTGAGGCTATTGACGAGGGTCATATTGGTCCAAGAGATGATCCTAAGCATCGCGCCAAGATCTTGTCGGAGGAGTTTGGGTTGGGACAAGCATCTTGCGAAGAAAATCTGGTGTGTTGGTCCTGAGACTCCCGAACGTCGTTGTGGGTATGTGTAAGGGAGTTCAGTACCTTAATGAAATCAAGGATTCCGTTGTTGCTGGGTTCCAATGGGCTTCAAAGGAAGGTGCCTTGGCTGAAGAAAACAAGAGAGGTATCTGCTTTGAAGTCTGTGATGTGGTTCTCCCTGCTGATGCCATTAACAGAGGTGGTGGTGAGGTTATTCCAACTGCCAGGACGGTTATCTGTGCTTCCCAGCTCACTGCCAAGCCCAGGCTTCTTCACCTGTTTAGTTGGTGTTAGAAATATTTAGGATTGAAACAAAAATTGATTTATAGGTAAAAAAATATTGTTTTTAATGTGTTTATTTATCTTATACAAAGATAACATTTTTCGGATACAACTAAATTCTCTAAACTTTTAAAAAAATGAGAAGATAAGATCAAGAAAAGAATATTTTTTTTTTATTGTGTTTAGTTTTCTGTGGAGTAACAGGTTTTTCTAAACTTGAAACATAATGATGAAATAATATAACTGTTGATGAAACAGTATACTTTAAATTAAACTGAATAATTGCTATTCAGTTTTATCTCAACAGTCATAAATATCAAAATTAATCGGGTTTACGGGCTCTCCAACACTACGGCCGACAACTTGCGGTCGACCCGTAGTGTTTCAACCGTTGGGAGCTCCCAATCAATATCGAGCTCCAATCTAAGGAGTTCGTGACCTTGCAGCAACACACAGCTCAGCTCAACGAGAAATACGATAACCTATCAGCGGAGTACACACAACTCAAAGCGTCTCATGCACAACAAATAGCGAAACAAAGAGCGGAGTCTGAGCAAATCAAAGCGTCTCAAGCACAACAAAAAGCTGAGTATGAAGTGGCTTATGAACAACAAAAAGCGGCTTATGAACAGCTTCGCGAAATAATTATGAACATGGTAAATAGTGGAACATGTGCGCCTAATCTTTTTTGGCCGTATAACCACCAGCCTCCTCCAGGATCTCCTCCTCCTCCTCCAGCTCCACCTTTATATTAATTTGTAATCAACATTATTTACCTTTAAAACTTCATTTAATATTTTTCTTGAAACATATTCAGTTTGTAATGAATATTATTTAACTTTGTTTTTTTTTATGTTTAATATAAATTTTATTTGCAGAATTGGTTTGTATTACAATTAATTTATATAGTTTTATATTATATATCCTAAATAATTTTTTAAAAAGAAATTAAGAAAAAAACTATTACTAAGGATTTTACCGACGGATGAATTCGGTCGGTATTTTAAACACTCACCGACAGACTTACCGACGGAATTAATCCGTCGGCATTTAATAGTAGCTGCCACCAATACCGACGAATTTACAGACGGATATATTCAGTCGGTATTTCATACACTCACCAACGGATTTACTGATGGATATTTTTCGTCGGTCAATCACAATATCACCGACGGAATGAAAATCCATCGGTATATTTCAAGCGGGAATCTTTTTTTTTGGCGCGCAAATTCCGTCTGTAAAACCATCAGCAAATGGTTTTTTTTGTTTTTCCAACCGATATAGCGACGGAAGGGGGAATCATCGACGAAGGGTAAGCCGACGAACGTGAACTTTTACGTCTATCGGTGATGATGTCGGTAAAAAAATCACCGATGAACTTCTAATCACACACCGACAGAATTTGTCCGTCTGTAAAATGTGAAATCTTGTAGTGATAATCCGACAATTGAGTTACATTAATGCTTTCAATTCTATTTCAACCTTAATAGATCAAATATCCAAGAAGTTATTTAGATTCATGCCACTAGTTCTACTCAAGATTACTAATTAATTAAATATTTCTGGTAGTTAATTACATTGATACAACTAGTTCCATTAAAGATTGCTAGTCAATTTAATATTCTCAGCAATAAATTACATTAACGCCACTAATTCCATTTAAGATTGCTAATCAATTTAATATTCTTAACAATCAATTACATTGAAGCTACTAGCTTCGCTCAGAGCTTCATTTAAGATGGCTAGTCAATTTAATCATTTCTTAATATTATCATTGTTATGAATATAACACACATTTAAGAACTTGAAGTTCTAAGAATTTAAGAAAAAATTAAATAAAAAAAGGAAAGGAGAAGAAAGGAAAGAAGTGAAGGCACCTACATAAAGCATGTGCATGAGCATTTTAATTTAAAATATAACTAAAGGTGTAGATATTTTTTCTAAACTTCTAATCTGATTCAACAGTCGAATAAAAATATATACTTAATATTTTAAAATTGGATAGTCGTTAATTTGCGTAAAAAATCTAAATTTTCATGCACTATTTTATTTACTTAAATTATCCTGAAAATTTCTCCTTAATTTATTATTATTAAATTAAACATTATCATATTTATAACTGATTAACCATTTTTTTTTGTTGGTGGTCTATATTTAATCTTTATATATAAAAGTAGGTTTAAAAATACTATTTAGTTGTAAAATTAAATGTAGCAATAGACTAATCTTGATACGTTAAAGATTATCATAATATTACTTTATAATTTTTTATGTTTTTTTTTCCTGAGAGTTAATCTCTTATGGTTGTTGGCAATATACTTTATTTTCTTTTTAATCAACCTGGGACCTCACGCTCAAGAACCAAGCCTCAGTCAGTCCAACCAAGCTAGGCTGTTGACAATATACATATCTTCAGGTATTTACTTTTCTCTTTCTTTCTTATTTCCAGATTTATTAGAATGATTATCTCTTTATGTATCTTTAAATGGAAGGAGAGATAAATGACGACATCAAGAAATTTAGTTAGGATTTATGCATTTTATTATACATGCTTAGTAGAACCATTTGACATAAATGGTCTATGGAGCAGTATAATGCATGCATAATCCAGAAACAAGCTGTAATGATAACATTAACTAAGCATAGAAAAAGAAGACAACAGAGCAAGACAGACCACACAAGGCCTATTCCACTCTCCCCAGGAAAAAAAAAACACCAAACTGAACTAATTCGACTCGAACATGCTCAAATTGAGCTTGACTCCATGAAAGGACAGATAAGACAGTAAGATTATTCTAGATGCATGCCCAAAAGACCATTTTCAACACCTTCACCTCATCAGTACCATGAACCTAAATGGAGATCCAAATCAAGTTCACCATATGAAGGAAACAAATCCCCACCAACAGTACTGCCATAAGTATGCGTATCCTGAAGGTTGCTTTCGTGGGCATAATTCGGTGGAACATCTGAGCTTTCAGTTTCTGACCGAACAGGAAACGTTGGTGCTGTCACAGGGAACATGATTAAGGTTGGCTTGGGCTCGGATGTTGGAAACAAGTCCAATGTTGTAGTACGATTAGTTGTGCCTATGATCTGATCAACCACAATGGCATTTGTTTCTGGCTCTACCACCCCGTTGGTTCCTGAGGCAGCATCAGCAACATCAGGCACCACGACGTAGGACGTGCTAGCAATATTGGCTGCAGCAGGATCGGACTTCGCGACGCCAACTTTGGTGTTTGGTCCCTTTCTTGTGGAGGATTTCAACAACTGGCCACTTATTCGGAACACCAAGTTAGCATGGTTTTTGACTTGTTGAAGATTTTTAGTCTTGACAAACTTCTTGGATATTTTCCCATAATTTCCTCTTCCATACTTCCTCAGTCCCATTATGAATAGCCTGCAAAACAACAAGTTAATGAACAAAAGATTATTAAATTAATCAGTCGATTAACTCAACATAAAGTAATAATATTATGAAATTATGACGTCAAAGTAATTTCGAATTAATGAATGTGGTCGAAGAATCTATTGGGTTTCACTGTTTAGCAAGTGAGATCCACAATAATTTTGAGTTCGGTTTTTTTCTCTTCAAGAAACATTAAAAAGGTAAATATGATTTTCTAAAAAAAATAAATATGAAAAATGAAAAAAATCGCATAGGACTTATCGAAAGACAACTGGAGTACTAGAGAATACAGACATATAAATAATGTAAAAACAACATTATCATTTATTTATTTATTTATTTAATTAATCAACTAAATTAAGATATGATTATTCTAAACTCAAATCCCATTTTATTCCTTTAGTTTTTTGAGTGTATATTCCGAGAGCGACCTGTCCATAAAAAACTAATTAGTATATAATAAAATAAAATAAAATAAAATAAAAATAAAAAATCTTAAAAAAAGATTTCAACATATATATCTCACGATTTTCATCACCTTGAAAAACGAAGGTTTCAATAATATAAAAACCATGACAAAAAATGAAATTGGCAAAATATACATAAGATTGCACATGCAAAAACACACACATGATTTAAGATGTCTATAACAAACAAACAAAATTAAATAAAAAGCATAATAATTATTTGTTGAAAAATAAATGGATCAGTAATTAAATATATTAAGATGAGGAATTGTACTCGTGTTCTTGATCAGTCCAAGCTTCATCAGGATTCTTCTTGTAGTACTCTTTCACAAACTTTTTGACCCCTTCAGTGATCATCTTCTCAAAATTTTCCATTTTACGATGCATGTTAAAATCTATATTTTTATTTTTACCATTCATATAAGGCCTTCTCTCAGGCTCAACTGTTCCTCGCAAGCAAGAAACATTATCTTTTATCATTAGTAGGTGTGGTCCTTCGATGTTTATCTTGGATGGAGGAGGAGGAGGAGGAGAATTGAATCTGATGTGTTTTTCTTTAGGTTTGGGTGGTGAAAGAGGAGATTTGGAGGCATCCGATTGGTTTTCCATTGTTAAATACAAAAAATGAAAAATGAGAGAAGAGAGAAGAGATTTGGGGCTGGGGGAAGTAGATTAAAGATGGAGGAAAACTGAAAGAGAAGTTTTCTGCTATTTTTTTTTAGCAGGATGCTTTCACTATCAAATTACTAGGTTCTTATATAGTAAAAGAAGCAGTTGAAGGCTGCCTTAAACTTGCCAAAATGACCTTCCATGGTGGCCCTGTTGAGAGATTTTGTTTGATTCTTTTGCTTTCTTGCGGAGATTATGAGTAGATGTGTGGAAATGACCATAATAGCCTTGTGTCTTATCATGTGAAGGTGTCTTCTTTCATATAGATAATTTGATGCTTTGGCTAGCTGAGGAACATGGTTAAAGAAATTTGGAAATGCCAAGCTTTTATTATCTTTTAATAAATTTGTTTAAAGAGGAAGATGATGGTTATTTTTTAGAATAGTTTGAACAATTTAGAAAAATGTAAAGTCATTTTATATGGATCAAACATATTAAATAACAAACTTAAAATGTAACATACGTCACGTTTTTGTCGGCTGATTTTATAATGACAACGTTAATGATTGCTCGCTCTTTAATTAATCTACAACTATGAAAAACGTTGTTTCTATAATACGACAACACATTTTTATTCAAATATAATCGTTATTGATATAAACACATGTCTTAATCTATAAATTTTATAAACACGTGTTTTTATTTTTAAATAATTAAAATTTATAACACACGTCACGTTTTTGTCAACTAGTTTTTAATGACAACATTAATGATTGGTCGCTCTTCATTAATCTACAACTATGAAAAAAGTTTTTTTTATAATACGACAACATATTTTTATTCGAATATAATCGTTATTATTATAAATGCATATCTTAATCTATAAATTTTATAAACACATGTTTCTATCTTTAAATAATTAAAATTTATATCATCATGCATAAATTATTGAATAAAAAAAATGTAAAAACTAATTTTTCTTAACATAAAAAATTAAAAAAGGAAGTATAAATTATCTTTGAATTGGTATAAGTTTCAATATACATTTCAATCAACTAAAATTAAATATACAACTAAATTTCAAAACAATGGTTCAACTAATTAGTTCTCAAGGTTAGAAATCATGTTTGGCCATGACAATATCTCATTACTAAAATACATTTGCTATATTATTGTGATTCATGAAAACTTGAATATTATAACATAAACCCTCAAATTGACAAACCAACATTTTTTGAGAATTGAAAAAAAATAGAAATATATCACAAAGGGCAAAAGAGTAAAATAGATGGGCTAGAAAAGGTAAAATAAAATAAAATAAAATGCAGTGTGCTGGTAAATTAGAAGAGAATCTGGTTGAGGAAAAGTTGGTAGGGTTTCACTGCCACCTGCCTACAAAATGGAGTCCTAACGTACAGTTTGGCAAACCCAAACAAAAGCCAATGTTCATCTCTTTAAAAGCAATAGGAAAAGGTGTTCTTCTCTATTTAATATTTATTGTAATTTACCTATTTTTGAGAGTGAGTTAATTAGCTCTAATTAATTATTTTTTTCTTATCAAGGGAGCCCAAAACATTGGCCATGCATGTGTTGAATTTCTTGGTTGTCATTTGGCACAAGTTACAATACCAGATACTTTTCTATATATGCCTTGTTTTGAGATTGTGTTCTTAAAACTATATTTTGTATTTAAATTTATGGTTTTGAAAGGGTTATGAAAAACCTATTTTTGACTTGATTTTTTTTTTGTTAAATTAACTAAGAATAATTATTTAATTGACAATATAAATTCGTGCAAGAACTTTTTAACAAAACTCTTTTATAATATATAACAATGAATAATGATATTTTATGTAGCAATTAGTTTTTTTATAAAAAAAATATGTTTTTTGTTGTTTTTTTTTTTTACTCTTAAAGTACATCTTTTTATAACATAAAAATATTTGATTACAATTTTTGTTTTAAAAAGAAATTATTTTTCTTTTAAAACAAAATAGGAAACCTTATGCTCTAAATTAAAAACACAATCTTATATTATGAGATTTACTTTCTTAATTAAAATAACAATATTTTTCTATTAATTATTTTAACAAATTATGCATGTTCCACAAATGAAAGTATATCTCGTGACTTAATTTCAAAACCCTTTTTAATATGTTATTGATTATATTTAATTTTTTTATTTAAAATAACATGTGTTATTACACAATTTAAATTTTATAGTTTTTAAAATATAAGAATTAATCTAATACTCACGCATAAGATATAAGATTAAGAATTGATAATCATTAATCATGAGCGGTGCAGTCCAATTGATTAGGTCCTGAGTTTACTCTTTAGAAATCACCAATTCGAGTGTCACAAATTTCAGGAATCACTAGAGGCTTATGTAGTCATTGACTTCAGGGCCTCAAAGGATTAGTCGAGATGCATGTAAACTGACCCGGATACCCACGGTTACAAAAAAAAAAAAAGAGTTAATAATTATTTATTATAAATGAAATATATTTATTAACATATTTTTAATATACTTATAATTTTATATCTCAAAAGCATAACAATAGAATTCAATTAAATATTATTTATTTCCTTTGAGCACTTATAAGTAAAACGTAGCAATCAATTCTCAACCATCGCTTTGCCACCCAGCACAACACCAAATTAACAACACCGTGCATAATATATATAACACAACAATATCATCAAACAAGCTTGTTGGCAAAAGCTCACTAAAACTTTTCAATGTATATTTTAATCAACTAAATTTAAATATATATACAACCAAATTTCAAACTTCAAGATTAGAAATCATGTTATAATTATGACATAAATCCTCAATTTGACAAGCCACCTGCCTGCAAAAAGGAATCCTAACGTTCAGTTTGAAACCCAGGTAAAGGCCAATGTTCATCTCTTAAAAGGTGTTCATCTCTATTTATTGTAATTTACCTGTTTTTTGAGAGAGAGGGAGAGAGAGATAGCTCTAATTAATGTATTTTTCATTATCAAGGCAGTCCAAAACATTGGCCATACATGTGTTGAGTTTCTTGGTTGTCATTTGGCACAAGGAAGTTACAACTTCGGATACTTTTTTCTATATATATGCTTTGTTTTGAGATTGTGTTTCTAAAACCATGGTTTTTTCTATATACATGCTTTTATTTTATTTCATATATGTTCGTTTGGTATCTTTATACTTTTAAAGTACATATTTTTTAATATAAAGATATTTGATTACAAATGTTATTTTAAAAAGAAATTATTTTGCTTTTAAAACAAAATAGGATACATTCCTTATGCTAATATTTTCTGTAACTTAATTTCAATTTTTTCCAAGTTATTAATTATATTCGATTTTTTAAAATCATCATATTCCTTCATCCTTTCATGGATGGTTATGACTATACCACATTTGTAAGAGATATAAAATCTTTGTAAATTAATAAAGTTAAAAATATAGAATAATGTAAGAATAAATTGAAGGCATGATCTTGAACATATATATGATTGAAAATATTTAATGAAAAAATAATTTAAGTTGAAAAAACTAAATGATATAAATTAAAAGATAAATTTCAATTATATTAGGTTAATGAAAGAGGATAAATCATGGTAGGTATGTTAAAATCAAGGACTCAAGTACCATAAAGGAAAACAAAATCCAAAACAATATCCGAAATCTAACTTTCTCCATCAAAATCCCAGTGATTCACTTATTTGATAATTCCTATATTATATATAAAAAAAGAACCATCTCGCCACTAACTCACAACATCAGTGAAAACCCCTCTTAATTTCTCCACATTCTTCCAAGACTTGTACGTAGAACCCTAACCCACAAATTTCAACATTCAAGGGTTTGTGAGGCTCAAATTACTGTTAGTATCCATTGCTTAGACTTGGGTGAGATTCATATACTTCAATTACGATGGAAAAGTTTTTGGAGTTTGTTAAACATAGAGGTAGTGTCAAGATTATGAAATTCTTTCTCTATGTTGCTTTTAGTTAAATCCCTATATTTATTATTTTTATAAAAAAAAATTATTGTTTCACTAATTTTAATTAAAGAGAGTTTGATTAAGTTAGAAGAAAAAATTATTATTTTGATTAAAAAAATTATAGTTTTTTTAATAAATTATGAATTAAAGAGTTAAATTATTATTTTTATGTTTGGTAACATCCTAACATTATAAATAGAACTACAACATTCTCGAGAGTAAATAATGTGTTTTGAGTGGTGGAGTTTTGAGTTAAGTTGGAAGACAGATGATCAAGTTATTAATTATATTTAGGAGGGGACAAGTTTATGAGATTTTTGTTGCGCCGATTAATATATAAAACAATTGCAAAAGGTTTTAAGATGGGCACGATCCTTGTCTTGCCATAATTATTATGTCGTGTAATAAAAAATATATAAAGAAAATTTCTTCTATAAGAATTTTATCATACCAACACCAACAATATATTAAATTAGATTAGCCAATTAAACTAGTTAATCAAATCCCAGATTAATCTAATTTAAAAATATAAACTATCTTGAACTGACCCAAAAGCAGTTTGAACTAGACTAAATTAATAAAAAAAAAAACTAAATCATGTTGATCTAGTTTAAGATCAATTTGCGATGTGTCATTTGAAAAACGAAATCTAGAAAAATAAATACTCTCTATAGATATTAAACTAGGTCAAATTGAATTGAGGAACTAATGAAGGCACTTATGCCCATTCGGTTCTTTGATTTAATATATTTTAATTTCATGTCTAATTTAAAATAAGATTTAAATATGACCCCACCACAGACTACACAACACTTCTACAAGCCACATATGAGTTATGATATATACAATCATGACTAACTTAAACACACTTCCTCTTTTTTCTTTTTATTTCCAATGATCAATATTTCAATGATACTACTTAATTGTGTTATTTATTACAAGAAAAATTACCCTAACTCTCCTATAGTTTAGTTATTTTTATATTTTTTTTTCTTCATTCTTTTAGTAATTATAGTTTACTTTCTATGTCAACATAATTTTTAAATTTTGATAAAAACACCAAACTTTAGTCATATATAATATATCAGAAAGTGAACAAACGATAGATTAATGGAAAGAAAATTAAACTTTAGACATAAGTTCTATCTCTTTTTGTGACAAACACAAACTCTAAATCCAAATCAAAACCTAATCTAGTATTTTAATAGATTTGTTTAATCACTTCAACCCAAATTTGCTCTTCTTGATGCAATTTTCTTGAACCTACGTTGTTAGAATCTCTTCTTTTTTCTTTTTTGGAACTAAGCAAGTGATAGGTATGTGACAATTATTTTTTTGAATCGAGATTTTAAAACTTAGATGAGGAATGATTTGAATTTGTTAATGAAGATGAAGGGATAAATAGCATAAAAGATTAATTTTCTTTTGTTCAAACAATGAATAGTGCCTCTGACCAAGCAAAAGAATGGAAGATGATGGATAAATAATAAAGCTGATGATGCTGATGTTGAAATGTGTAAAAAATAGGGAAAGTGGTAAGGGAAAGAAGAACAATAGTTATTTAATAACTGGATATGAATGTAAAATATTTAAGATTTTAGTTAATGGATCAATTAATTTTGAATAATCTCATATTTTTAATGATAACAATCATTTTAAGGATATATTAGGAGAGTATAAAGTGAAATATGAGTATCATTTGAATAGGTATATTAATTAAAAAGTGAAGGTGAGTGCCAAATATATGGTTACTAGTTGCCCTTGGAGGATATATGCTTTTTTGGTTTTTAAAAGCAAAAACTTTCTTGATTCAATCATTAAATGAAAAGTATAATTGTATTATGCCTTCAAATATCAAAGTTGCTAATTCAATTTAAATAGCTAAGAAATTGCTACCAATTAGTAGTGCAAACTTAAACATTTCTAGTAAAGCTCTTGATATAATTTTAGATGATAAGTTTGAGATTAAACCCCACCTAATATAATTATGAATAGTCAATACCAAAGCTAGAGGGTTTGATGAAGGAACTCATAATAGTCAACCCCAGATTGAAATAATTTAATCCAAGTTCTGATATGTATTTGCGGTTTGACTCTAATTTCAATTATAAAATTCATTCATTAAGAAAATTTCAAAGATTTTTTATTTGTTTAAAATCCATGAAGGATGGCTTTGTTAATGGTCATACAACATTTATTAGGATTAAGGGATTATGTCTAAAGGGTTCATATAAAGGTGTGTTATTGTTGTCGGCGGCTTTGAATGCCAATAATGGACTATTTATTATTGCTTATGCTATTATTAAGGTATAAAATGATACATATTTCCATCTTGCATCATGTTTGACAAGAAAAAGGTGTATTTCACTTTATAATTATTTATGTAACTCTTGCATTTGTTTTTATGTTATCTCTCTATCTATTAGCAAATTTTTATTTTTTTTGCAAAGTGTACCTAAAAGTGTTATTGATATATTTCTACAAGCAACACATAGGTATTATTAAAGAAATATTTATGCAAATTTAAAGAAAAAAGGACATCATGGTTTGAAACTGAAAATAGGATTTTGATGTGTATCAAAATCTTATACAAATATCAATTGAGGGATACTAGAGATGTTGACATTGGTGCTTTAAATTGGTTGAAGAACATCCCTCTTAAGATTTAAAGTAGGTGTTTATTTCACCTCAAAGTTAAGGTTAAAAATATAATTAACAATTTGGTTAAGTCATACAATATTTGGGTCGGCAAATATGTTACTAAAGAAGATTAAGTTTAAGCATATTTTTTTTTGTTTCCTAATAGATTTGCTCAAGTTACAAGTTTGAAAATAAAGATCACATCTTATGCTAGAAAGTTGATGGATAAATTTGTTGAGAAGTTAAGAATTATAACAATGATTATAGCAAGTACCGACATATATCATTTTTTAGGGTCAAACCAGACTTTCTATTAATTTAGAGTGTCATAACCAAACTTTGATATCAATTTCCAACATATTTTCAAAATAATAATAAAAGAATAAAATATTTAAATTCAATAAAAATAAAAAAATTAGGAAGTGAAACTATAAATTAGGAAGAAAAGAGAGACCAAAATGATAAAGAGTCAAATACTATAATAGAAGAACATACAAATAAAGAAAAGAAAAATTAAATAAAGAAAAATTCAGACAAAATTGGAAAAATTTTAGAAAGAGATTCTACACAGGTAAGAAAAAGAAATAAATTAATCTTTGACCATAAAATTTTCAAATTAAAAATTATTTTTCTAGAAGAAAATAATATAAAAATTTTCAAATATTATTTTTTCAATTTTAATTTATCTTTCTCTAACAAGAACCCTAAAAATATAAATAGAGGAGAAAAAAACCTAGAAAAAAGAAGGCACAAATAAAAAAAAAAACTAGGTAAGATAAAGAAATAAAAAGAAAAGAAATAAAGGAAAAAAGACAAAAGTCATATGCTAAAAAAACCAAAACCTAGTTGCCTTTTTATCTTTTCCTCCCTCACACATTTACTGGCACGTATTATCTTCTTCAGCCTCACATTAATCATCACCACGTAACACAATCATCTACTATTAGCCACTAAACCATTACAATTTAGATTTTTCTTCTTCAATCAAAACCCAAAAACTTGCTCCCTTTTATAAACTGGAATAACCATATTCACGATCATTGGAAAATCCTAACCACCATAACTAGAAGTTCATCAAATTCCAACAAGTCACTCATTATCATAATCTTCACTACCATCATCCTCACCTTCATACCACATAATCAAATTGAATATCATCCTTTACTCTCACTAACCTATTATCATTCCATTTTCTCCTTGAAATCATGATCAACACTAGCAATAATCACATTGTTTGCCATTAGATCCACTCATAATAGCCACATCCTCGATAAAAAAAAAAGATTAAAAAAATATTCATTATCTATCATTTACTCGCAGGTTCAAAGCTGACACACGGAGTATACACACTCCCCTTATTATTATTAGGTAATCTACCAATGCATAAACATTAATCATTGTCGCTACCTTTTTTGTACCTTAGGAGTCTAATTCCACTAGCTTCTGAAGGTCAAATTCAAATTTGAATGCATTTATTCACTTGTTTTGATTAATTTGTAAGATGTTGTTGATTTTCTATGTATAGATATTATATTTACATGTATTGATTTGTTTGTGTTGAGAAATTTGTAATACATGGTTGATTTTCTATGTATAAACATGTTCATTTGTTTACTATAATATTTGTGCTTAAATTTTATTAAAATGTTATGATTATGTGGTTTTTTATTTCTCCTTGTATGATGTTTGTTGATCGTTGTTGACTCGAGGATGGTTAAATCCTTAAAAGGATTTTGTCCTTGAGAATTTAAGACTTTGTCGTTTAAAAAATCTAATATTGTTTTCAAAAAAATATTTTTTTTTATTTTGACCAAAATATAAACTTGAGAATGGTTAAATTGTTAAAAGGGTTCTTTTCTCAAGAAATGAAGAATTTTTTGTTTTTTTAAAATGTAAATAAAAGTATTGTTTTGTTCTATAAATGACCAGAGTATGATTAAAACCTTGAAATGATTATATGCTCGTGAAGTTAAAACTTTACTATGTTCATAAAAAAAATAAAAAGTAGAATCATGTAAACACTTTCTTATAAATGTTATTTGATCATTTTTTATGAATATTTAGGTTTTGTAATACGTTCTACCCTACCATTTTGAATGGGTCACCAAGGCCCACTAAAGATGAGTCGAAGTTTTCCGACTCATTTTGACCATAATTAATGAAAGCAGGCTTAACGTCAAAGTTATAATTTATCATCCTCTCGAATCTAATGTCTATATTATAAAATTGAGGATTTGGCTTTATTATCAAGCTCAAATCTCAATTCACTATATTAAATTTTTGTAGTTTCTCTCTTTAATAACAATCAAGCATATACTAGTTTAGAAAAGCTTTAACCGGAGCATAATAGGTACATTTATTATTAAAAACAAACAAGAACTAGCTAACCTTAAACAGGATGTTTTAAGATGATTTTTATCTTTTCTTTATCATAATCAACTCCTTACATAAAACCTCTACTAGACTAGTTAAGGTTTCTAGTTACCATAAAACTATATGATAACTCCTTTTTTTAACCTATCAATCCTAATCAGTCGCTCAAATGTCATATGCAACATGGATAAAAAATAGTGCTCATATGGTGAATGGATAATGATTGGTATTCCATGTAAACATGTGTGCATCACATGAAAATGGATTTAGAAGATTTATGTTATTCATATTGCACTGTCAAAACATTTAGAAAAACATATAATAAGATATTGCATCTATTATTAGAAGCTGAACTAGATCTAAAATAAGATGTAATTTGTCACACCTAGCATGACATTAGGACCTCTTATATTAAAGGAAAATTTGGGTTACCACCTAGTCTTTAAAGAAAATTAGAAATTCTAAAATAAATATTAACTCTTAAGATTTAAGTAAGGGGTTAGTTATACTTAAAGGGATATTGATGTCACCCATATTACATTCTTTCAAACATAGTACTACATCTTTTCTATTTATTTTCTCATAAATCTATTCATATATGTCATTAGTTGTCTAAATTATTTTATAAGATTATTCATGGTTTATTTTAATGTATTTCTAATTATTTATGAAAATTTGATGGTGGTCCCTACAAATAGGAGACTCCTTGATTAGATCATTCATGAAAACTTCGACGTCTCTCTAAAAATAAAAGACTCGTCAATTAGATTATTCGTGAAAAAAACAGCATTCATCCATAAGAATAGAAGACTCGTCGATTATGTCATTCATAAAAAAAAATTGATGTTCGTTCTTACAAATAGAAGACTCGTCGATTAGGCTATTTGTGAAAAATTTGATGTTCGTCCCTAAGAATAAAAGACTTGTTAACTAGGTCATTCATAAAAAAATTGATGTTGAACCCTATAATAGGAGACTCGTTTATTAAGATTGTTGAAAAATCTGAAAATTTTAATGTTTTTACTTCAAAATAAAAGACTCATAAATTAGGTCATTTCTAAAATGGCTGCTAGATCTCTATGGATGGTAAAAATCAAGTTTTGGCTCCACTCTTTTAAATATATCTAAGATAAGCCTGAAAAGGTATCACTCCTACTAATTGGGTCTATGTAAGGTCATGTTAACTCAGTTCAAGTCCACTTATAACAATAAGAATAATATGTCATAAAACACAAAAATTAATAAAGACATATTTACAAATAAAGATGAGAAAAAGAACAAAATAGTTTTTTTTTAAATAAATCATATGAAAAAAATGAACCAAAAGGATATTGTTAAAGGCACCCTTTAACTCATCAATTCATGTTTAACAAAATAATTTCTTTTGAAAATAAAATCATGATTCATCAAAATAGCACCATTGTTTTTATTTATTTTTTATTTAATATGAAAACACTCATACCGTATTTTTTAAAATACATTGACATATTTGTGATGCATATTCATACACAAAATGCATCATATTAAAAACACAAATCATATCCGCGAACAAAATTATTAGCACACACATTCAAAATCAAACACACAAAATCATATAAAATAAAAATAAAAAACTCAATATTTAATAACATGTTAAGATCATTCAAAATTTAATTTAACGTTTAAAATTTACCTTTCAAAGTTGTCAGGATCGCTTGGGAGATGCTGGAAGATGATTGGACTAGAGGAGGTAATAGTAATACGTGCAAGTCATATGCCGGAAAGGGACAATTATTGTCAGGGTGTTGTCTCAAACACCAACAAGGCTAAGAGGTGCATGAATGGATTTTTCATGTGCCTATAAGTTTTATTTAGCTTTGTGTATCTGTACATATATATGGCTTTGTATGGAAAAATTTATTCTTCCTTCTTGGTGGCTGAGTGTATTTTACACTCAACTTTTGACTTTTTTCATGGAGAAAGAGACAAAACATTGATGAAGAAATTGGCATTAGACATTGGTTGTGGAGCTGATAATATATTAGCTAACAATAATGTTTGTTGGTCATTATATCATATCATAATTTTTGTGTCATGCACCATTGATGGGGATGGTGGTTAACTGTTGGGAATGTTGTATCCATTAGTGTAAAAATATAGTGTTGTTGCCTGCATCCATAAAGTTTATATGAATATAAAGATTGTTTGTGCGTGTATATCTTATTGGGAGAAATTATTAGTGGCATTTATGAAGAAATTACATATTGGTGTGTGCCTTGTTTAGCAAGGAAAAAAAAGAAAGAGAGAGAGTGATCAAGTTGGTCATGTAGGTACAACCCACACGACCACACCTATATGGCCACATGGGCTAAGCTCACACAACTAGGACAATTTTAAAAAATAATATTATAGTTTTTTTTCTTATTTTATTATTTTTCACTCAAATCTTTTAAATATGTTTTTAATAGACTTAACTGTAATATAAACATTTACCTTTTTATGGTTATGCTTACACATAAATATAACCTTGATTATGTTTGAATGTTGGCTTTTGTTAATGTTTCTTGTATGAAATTTCTTCATGTAAATTTTTGTCAACATTCTTGCAAAAGAGAGGTGAGTTTAATTTTTGTTTCTTATTTAAAATAAGTAGTCTATTAATAATGAAAGGTGAGTGTGAAAGCAAGTTGGTTTGTATATGTATTTAGGAACGTATTTTTATAGAAAAGTATTCCATAAGTCGTCATGAAGTCTGGAGAAGGATCTCTCATCCTTTTTTTGAGACAAGTGGTCATAAAGACCTGGAGAAAATCCCTTGATCCTTTTTTGGTGACAAATAGATGTGAAGACCTGAATAATTTTAATGAAAACATACAAAGACATGAAGATTTTTATGAAAACATGGAGATTTTCATATAGAGATATAGAAACACTACTGTTTTTTATTTGAAAAGGTTAAAGAGAGTGGAGATATAATTCCTTGGAGATTATGTAATCCCTAGTAGTTCATTAAGTGTGCAAACTTATTTCCTTTTATGCTCAAGTTTTGTATTTTTTTCACAAATTAGTGAAGGTAACCTCTGGCGATTGATCTTTTTATCTTATTTATTCAAGGCTTGTCATTTCTCAATGTCATGCCCATAATCATGGTGAAAAAAACAAAGTTTATTAAGGTTTCATATGTTTGCTCTAATAGCAACTAACACCTTAGTTTGTATGGTGGTCAAATGGGCGGTTAAGAGATCAGGAAATGTCAAGTGATCATGAATGTGTTCTTTAGTGTTTGTTTTAGATGTTTTGGTTAGAGACTTTACTTTGTATAAGCATGGGTGACTTTGTACAATTATGCTTCCTTCTTTAACCCTAATATTATTCATCATTGCTAGTTTACACTTAGTTGAGTCATGTTAGGAAGTGCGTACATGTATTCCCATAATAAGTAATTGTAGACTCCATTGATTGGGGCCTCGGTGAAAATTAGTTTATGCATATGCTTCATGTTAGGTATTTTCTTGTTAAATCTATGGAGATATGCTCTAGTGCTCTTATATTCTTGTTAAGTGATGGTAAAGATCTTTATTGTACTCTTTTTTACTGAGATATTAGTGCTAGAAAAAGAGGTGATCTTAACACAAAGTCATGAAGGTCAATGATAGAGTCTGGTTTAAAGGTGCAATATTATACCTTAACAGATCCATGAAAAAATATAGGAAAAATATTGCACATGACATTACTTTTTATTATCACTAATTCTAGAATATTTTTGATATTTTGTATGTGCTTAATGGGATATGTAAGCTGACCTTCACAACGATATATTCTTTGGAATGGCAAATGTGTAAAGAAATCTTTCACCTGGTAAAATTAATGTTCATTTTTAGAAGTTGATCTCGTCTTATGTCGAGGTCTTTTCATTTGGAAACATACGACTGAGAGTCAGGAGAGGATTGTTAGAGATTTTTACACATGTGGCTAAGATCCATGGAGGAGTGCTTTTTATGGGAAGAGCAGCTCATTCGGAGAGTGGAAGTATCATGCATACTTTGTATGTCATTTTGTCTCATTCCTTCATGAAACTAAAATTATCTTTATACATCTGGTGCATATAATAGAGTTGTATGATGAATTTCTTATTGTATGGCTACAACAATATTATTAAATACTTGCACTTGATGAGTGAGTTATTGAAAATCCAAGGGAGCTGGAATCCTTGTGGTAGGAAGATCAGTTAATCTCCTTTGTTATAAAGTTTCATCGACCATAAAAAGAGTTTTTGTGAGTAGTAAAAGGAAATGAATTGGGTTTTTGTTTAGTTTCCCATAAACTGTACGACCAATAAAGTCATGAAAAAACTTCACATAAAAAACGGGTTTTCCTTGGCTAGCTACGTCTTAGGTTAGGTTATTATTGGAAAAATAAAAAATCAATCCGTTGTGGTAACATAGAACATTATGATGCTTACGTTAGTTGAGGTGTGAAGAGAGAATAATTTACTATAAAAAAGAAATAAAAGTAAAAGTTAAGAGTATGTATCTGTTAATTTTATACGACTATGTGTGTTTCTATACTAATATAGATTTCTATGGAAAAATCTCTTCTTGTTCTTAGTGGTCAAGTGTGTTTATACACTCAGCCATAGACTTTTTTCAAGAAGAAGACATCATTGGTAGAGAAATTAGTATTAGAAATTGGTTGTGAAGCTGATAATTCATTGGCTAGCAATGGTGGTCGTTGATCATCATTTCATGTTATGGTTATTGTTCCATACACCATTGGTGGAGATGATGATTAACTATTAAGAAAGTTGTCGCTATTAATGTAAAAATATGGTGTTATTGACAACATGCATAAAGTTTATGTGCACAGAAAAATTGTGTGCATGTGTATCTTGCATAAAGAGAAATTATTAGTGGCATTCAAGGAAAAAAAAACATATAGAGGTTTGTGTCTAGTTTGGCAAGGAAGAAAAAAAAGAGAGAAAAAAAAAAAAGAAAGAGAAGGTAAAAATGAAAAGAGAAGATAAAAACAGAAGTAGAGAAGAAAGAGTGACTAAGTTGATCGCATGGGCTTGGGCCATGTAACTATAATATCTTGTAATGTGGACTTGGTGCACTTGACTAGGATAATGTTTTTAGAAAAATTATAATCATTTTATTACTCCATGAGGTTTGATATTTTATTATTCTAAATATACCTATATTTAAAAATAAAACACCAAAACATTAACAAATTAAGGCATTTCGACGTAGAATAATATAATAAAATTTGTTTATAAAATGTCTCAAATGTTGTGAGTTTTGAAGTGACATTAACAAGGAAGGATTAGTCTCAAAATCTTAGTTTAATTTGGTATGTATATATTTATTTATTTTACAGATCTAAGCTCATCAAAATATGTTGTCTTTTAATTATTATTTTTTCACTTTTTTTTGTGCAAGTTCACTCCATGTAAATTTGGTTTTCATACATTTTTTAAGATTTACTTTGTGTGTGTTTCACTCAATTGAGTTGTTAGAACGTTATGCTCTTTATCTCTGTTTGAAATTTATTAATGATATGATATCATTTTATAATAATAAAAAAAAAATCTGCAAATACCTTTTGTTTTTCTTAGGCGCGGACCTACAATTATACATGATCATAGTTGGTAGTAAATGGCTCAACAAGTTGCCGTTACCACACATGTGGAAAAATCACTTTATATATATATATATATCGCAGTAAGTGGAGGGGTCTTTTCCACCACAAAAAGTGAACATCACCACAGGGATCCTGCACGGCTGGGCCAACTGATCCCTGTTCGTCTGCATTTCTTCATGACTTCAATTTTAGTATTTTTATATTGTTTTGATTTTTAAAATTATCTGGAAAAATTATAGTATCAAATAAATTTTTTAAAATAATAATAACATATTTTTAAAAAAAACAACTATTATTACAGTTCTAAATAATTTAACGTGATGATATTAATATAAATAAAATCAGCTCACACTTTTATTTTCTCACATAAAATCAAGTTATCCATGACTTCACTTCATGAAAACATTCATATAGGAATACTTTGTGGACATAAATTTAAAATCATAATTCAAAAAAAGAATAAAGTATTATATTGAGAGAAAAGTGGATTTTTAAAATTATTTGGAAAAATTATAGCATCAATTAACATGGATGCTGATCTAATAATAGTAACCACCATTAAACAAAAAAGACATAATTCTCTAAAGTTACCCACAGTTTATTAAATCAAATTTAATAATATTTATATTATATCTATTAATTTAGTACGGACCATTGCTTTACTTGCTTTGCTCGCTACAGACAACGGAACAAACAAAAGGAAAGCTACCTGCAGTTCGTACACCTGCTACCTCTCTATTGGTTTTAAAATAGTACGACCTTAAATTAATTGCAAATAACACGTGATTTGTAAGAGAGGGTATGGTCCAGGTTCCCAAACACGTCTATTTCCTTTGTCTTAAAAATATTTCCTGGGAACGAGTGTTTTTTGTTTAAAAAAATATATTTTTAATATTACAACTTCAATACAAAATACTAAAATAAATTATTTTAAATTTTTTCAGAAATTCAGATGAACTGCAATAACATACCAGACACAGGCATGGCCCAGGAAGGAGCAACAGAAATAAATATTTTATGCCAAGTAAATAAAACTCATCTTTGGCCCAAGAGAAAAAAAAACAAAACAAAACAAAAATACCTCTTCTTGTGGCATTTGGCTTGATTGTCTGCCAGACAAAAAATGTTAACATGGGGGTATATATA
>Ga0325411_1001630_pt1 | contig 25060 bp, 17 predicted proteins | sample PopdelMetagenome_13_FD_206181 | JGI IMG/M metagenome (GOLD analysis project Ga0325411, IMG submission 206181) | Populus deltoides microbial communities from Bellville, Georgia, United States - Xylem-PdIQD-R4 | ecosystem: Host-associated > Plants > Phyllosphere > Stem > Wood/Secondary xylem... | reverse complement strand
GTCAAAAATAATTTGATAAATTTAATCCATAATGAATTATGAGATGTGCTAAAAAAAATCTAACCTTTTAGTATTTTCTGTAATTATTGTTTAAAGTTTTAAGTAAGGACAGTGTAGGTATTTAATATAACAATTCGAAGAAGCGTGCCAATAGCCTCTCTCTCTCTCTCTCTCTAATACAATAAACGCGTCAGTGGTTTTGAAGAAAGAGCCAATTAAACGTTTTTGTAATTTAGGAGCTCGTCGCCACCTATTTGACATTGAAATTCAAAACAACCCGACGGTAATCTTAACGCTATTTCAATAAAAATAAAAATTACAATATCTAATCTCAATTCTGAACGTAGAGAGTACCCAGAAGATGCCGTCCTTTACTTTTTGTCTCGTATTCTTCTAGAAGAAAACTCAAACGCTCTATAAATACAGGATTCATCACAGAAAAACAGAGAGAAGAAAAGAAATGGTAGGACCAGAGAGGCCACAGTTCGTGCTCTTTGGATCATCAATAGTTCAGTTCAGCTACAGCAATGAAGGTTGGGGTGCTCTTCTTGCTCACATCTATGCTCGCAAGGTGTTCTTCTTTCCCCTTTTCTTTTTCCTTTTTCCTTTTCTTTTTATTTTATTTCATGGGGATTTGAATTTGAATAGTATAATAATAGTTTATTAAACCATAGATTACTCGTAAATGACTATCCTTGTCTATGAGCTGCATTTCAATATATTTCTTCTCCTTCGAGAAATCTCGAATTGAAATATTTTTTGTTATGAAAAAAGAAGATAGATAAATAGATATAATACATGTGGTGTGAGAATTTCGCGAAATGCTATGATCCAACCGCCAATCATGTTGCTTTGACGTGGGCCGTTAAGAAGGTTTACGTGGATCATCAACACAGCTTTCATGTCCATGTTGCTGGGGTCCACATTTCTTATCTTTTAGATAGTGCATGCATTCATAGTGGCTTGCAATTCTATGCCTTTATGATTTATGAATTAAAAAAAAAATTAACAAAAAACTAATTGAGGGGATGAAATTACTCTTCTCCTCCTCATAATATTTTGTTTATTTTAACATGTTTTTCTTCTTTTCTTGCTTTTTTTTAATTTAGTTTTTTTTAATTTTTATATCAAATTTATTGGAGATTAAATTTTATAATTTATTTTAATATACTTTATATAAGGTTATCTCAATCAAATGATCCAAGTTACGGTTTCTATGGGTTAACTTTGTTTTTTTTTTTGTAATTTATTATTTTTTTTTCAATTTCATCCTTAAATATTGAGTTAATTGAGAATTAAGTTTTACAATTTCTTTCGGTATACTTTCTATGAGACTATCCTACCTTCATGGCTGAGTCACGAGTTTGATGGGTTAATTTAGGTTACCTCAAGTCTTTTCTCTTGCTTTCTTTTCTAATTGATTTTTTTAAAATTTCACCATCCAACATTGTATGAATTGAGAATTGAGTTTTATAATTTGTTTTGATTAGTTTTCTATTGAGTTATCTCAGTCTCATGATCTAGATTTATTATGTTAACTAGGGTTGATCTAGATTTTTTTTTTGTCCTTTTTTAATTGATTATTTTTCAATTTCATCTTTTAACATTAGGTTGATGGAAAATTGGCTTTCAAAATATATTTTTATTTTTATTCTATGAGGTTATTACGGTCTTGTGACCCAAATTGTGGATTTAAAAAAATACAGTCTTGAATTTGTTTCAGTCAAACTATGTTTTTTCTAGTTATTCAGGTTATCTTTAAACTTATCAAGTCAATTGGGTCACATTAGGTCAATCTCTATACTAATTATCTTTTTTTAAAAAAATACATTATTAATGCTTGAATATTTTTTTTAATGTATAAAAAATTTATCCGACCTAAGCGCAAATAAATAATCTAATTAGACCTATATAAAAAAAATAACAAAAATTATCCTAATAAACAGTCTCTTGTGATTGGGTGCAGCACCAGGGAGTTTCTTTTCTTTCCTTTTTATCTTATAATCTGGAGCACAAGAAAAGAATTCCAATTTTAAAAGTGACATTATTTTTTACCATACATTTTTCTTAGATGTGATGACTACTATAGGATAAAGTTTTTCCTTCGCAATGACTAGCTTTGGTTTACAAATGGGCGCAGGCAGATATAATATTGCGAGGATATTCGGGTTGGAATTCAAGGCGTGCGGTGCAGATTCTTGACCAAGTTTTTCCAAAGGTGTCTTCTTTTTGTCACCAACAGGGAGACCTGAACCAGAGTAGTCTTAGCTTAAAGAATTTTCCAGCGGTTATGTTTTGTTTTCTATTTAGGGTTTTTCTTTTGCTGCTAATTAACTTTTTATAGTCATGCTTGGATTCTGATTTTCTGTGATTATCAATCAAGGATGCTGCCAAACAACCTTCCTTGGTAATTGTCTATTTTGGCGGTAATGATTCTACCCACCCTCATGCAACCGGACTTGGTCCTCATGTACCACTTTCTGAGTACATTGAGAATGTGAGGAAGATTGCTATACATCTCAAGGTAATATGCTTGGAAAGTAGAATGTTGCTTCACCGGAGCACAGAATTGCACCCTCAAGCACTATTAGACAGAGCACTGAATATTTCCCACTTCCCGTGTGCATGCAATTTGGTACGTTAACACTGTTGTCTGATTACCAGAGCCTTTCGGAGAAGACTCGTGTCATCTTTCTCACCGCTCCTCCTGTCAGTGACGAACAAATTCGTGCCGATCTGGGGTGCGTTATTTTCATTCTGTCGTTTTCTGTGATTTGTTTTTGGTTTACAATACATTGGACAGCGCTAATGAGGATCCATTGTTTTTTAAACAGTGATCTAGTAGATATGGTTCGAACAAATGAGTCCTGCCGGATATATTCAGAAGCATGTTTAGAGGTGTGCCGTGAGATGAACCTGAAGGCAATTGATCTTTGGACTGCAACGCAGCAAATTGATAATTGGGAAACTGTTTGCTTTACGTAAGTTTATCTTTTAATATTCCTGCTGAAAAAAAAGAAAGAAACAAAACCAGAGATCACTTCCGGTTTCAGGCTTTATTAATCAAACCCCAGCCAAATCCATTTTGAGTACTCATCACTCCTATCTTATGCTGATCTCTGATACCTGTATGCAGGGATGGAGTCCATTTTGCACCGGAGGGGAGCAAGATAGTCGTCAAGGAGATTCTGAAAGTCATCAAAGAGGCCAACTGGGAACCAAGTCTTCATTGGAAGGCAATGCCTACTGAATTTTCCGAGGATTCGCCGTATGATCCGGTCAGTCCTGAGGGAAAGACCGTAAATGTCTCTGAGCTTGATTTGCTCGGAAGTTTTCAGTGGGAATAGAACCCAACAATCACTATTTATTTTTTCCCTTTACTGGGAGGGGCGTCATCTTGATGTTTAACCGTACGTATCATTCTGGATATTTTCATCACCACATACTAAAACATAAACATAGCTTTCAGATCACAGGCAATAAATGAATGGATAGATACTGCTACTAAATGTTGCGGTTGAAAAAAAAAAGTTATTTCACGAAGAATATTTTCTTACTCATTGAAAATCCAAGTTGAAGGAAAAGGAAAAGATCGTTTTAAGAGAAACATAATTGTTGTATAATAGTTGAAAAACAGAAAAAGAAAAAAGGAACAACCAGAGAGCCTTCTTAACATACGAGGCAGACGCAAACAAGATATCAACATGATGCTCGGCAAGTATCATTAACCATGCACCAACCCTCATGAGACAAAGTCTCAGGGATTGTCAAAATGAATGCAAAAAAGGAGAGGAACTGATGCTGAAATTACAATATCCAGCTGCATAATTGCTTTCTACCATAGGTTGTCTGCGAGCATGTCTGGAATATCAGCAAGTTTAACACGGGCACCTTAAACCTCTTCCATGAAATCTCTACTAGGCATATTACTATAATTAATGAGAATGTTTTGATTTCATTAGGGTGTCAAGTCAAAGTCCAGTATGAATAATGCGGTCGCTGTTGGAATCTGCAAGCTCATTACCACTGTTGAGAATGTAGTTCGTACTGGGAAAGTTTGTCTAACCGAAGGAACTATAGTCTTTGTCATGGGAAGTTAAGCAATTCTATAACTAGATCAAGAAGATTACACGTGGAAATTTTAATTAGTTAGTCATTCAGGTGGATTAGTTAGCAATTAATCACAAGTTTGGTTATTAGTTAGAGAAGATGGATTCTTGTATAAATGAATCAATGTACAGAAACTTGTAATTCAACTGATAAAATTCTAGTTTGTTCGAGCAGTTCTCTCTCTGCCATGTTCTATCTATTCTCTCTCTTATTCTTCTTCCAATTCTAAGTATATACATATTACTTGTTAAGGACTAATCAAGACCATATCAAATTGATATTAGAGCTTGTTATCTAATACAATCTTAAGATCTATAGCAATTCTAAAGGTGAACCAAGACGAAAAGCAACATCCTTGTGTGTTTGGTATTGTAATAGGTGTTGTGGTTGTGGTTTAAAAAAAATTATTTTATAAAACGTATTTTTAAGGTTGGTTTGGAAAAATATATGTTTGGTTAAAATTGTGGTTGAAATTGAGGTTAAACAAAAAGTAGTTTAATGTGCTTGGATAAAATAATGTTTTCCAAATTGAAGTTATAAAATAATTAATATATATATATATATATATTAATATTGATGGTTTTTAATTTAAATATTATAGATTTAATTACTATTATTACACCATGAAATAAATAATACTGATATCAAATATTTTTTATTATTCCATTAAACTATGTGTAATTTCATCACGTATGAAATCTATCCAATAAGGACTATATTTTCCATAGTTTCTTAAGCGCGTAACAACAAAAACTGAATTTTTTGTTACGTCATCAAGCGATCTCCTTCTAATTTTTCAAATAAAACACAATTAAAAATAAAAATAAAAACTGAATTTTTTTTTAACTAGGTCGGACTCGGCAAGAACATAATTAGAATTGCGATCAAATTCCGCAAATGCTACGTCATCATGCGATATCCTTCTAATTTATGTAGTGTTATTAAATATTATTAAATACTAGTTTTTTGAGTAAAACACAATTTAAAAAAAAATTTACCGGGTCGGATGCGGTCCAATCAATAGTTGAAACACTATTCACGTGAACAGTGCCAAGCGAATCAGCACTGTTCACTTCAAGGGCACTGTTCACTCTTGAATTGAACAGTGCCTAGATGAATTAATTCACCTGGTCACTAGACGCTGCTGCGTGAGAAGCAGCTGAGAGCTGCTTCTCACGAATCAGCGGTTTTAACGAGCCCAAGATACACAGTAATTTGCATTTTATTATTACCAAACGTATTATTTACACGGTTTGCTTGAAAAGCAACCGCAGCCGCGTAAACAAACAGCCCCTAAGGCACTAAAAGACCATAATAAAAGGCTTGATGAACAAACACAAAGTATTCATTAAGAACTTTAAGACTTTATAGCTGAAAACCATAGGCAATGGCAAGAAGAAACCAAAAGAGCTAGGCAGATCAATATGTAAATATAGGCTATGATGGAAACCTTAAAGTCATTCATGGCCATCCAGGAAGTAGAAAGAGGAAGAAGGGATAACCCACTTCCTGATGGGATAACACCTAATTATAGAGCTTATAATCGTGGGGAGATCATGGAAAACCATGAGAGCCATATCATTGGGTATAATGTGGCACTACCTAAGTTAGAATTTGTAAACCTCCGATCTAAGTTTTTCAGTATTAATAAAAATTTAAGTTTTAACCTGGAAATAAAATGCATTAATTAGGAAATAAATAAAAATATATTAAATAGATTGAAATGATTTCTTAAAAATTTAAAACTTCGTGTCCATTATTTTAAAAATGGGTCGAGATTGTATAACCAATTTGTAAACCCTAAGTTAAATGAATTCACGATATTAGTGAAGTATAAAACAATTAACCCGGTAATGCAAGGGTTAATTTCAAAATAAAAATTGAATTAAATGAAGAGAGGGTGAAATTGAATAAAAGAAAGGACAAATAACACTAAGTTAGTAGAAAGAGAAAATCTTGTGGGTACAAAATCAAGTATAAAAGGCAAAACAGGGTCAAACAGCAAATACCAAAAAATTAACTATAAATACCCCTCCCTTTCACTTATGTCCAGTGACTTTGGAAAACAAAAGGGGGCTTAGGGTTTTCTTGGTTAAATTTCATTAAATCTTGGAAAATTACATCAAAGAGGGTTAGTTTTAGTGATCAAAAGAAATTTAAAGGAGACCTAAGTTAGAGAAATTGAAGTATTTATAGGGTTTATTGGGTATAGAGGGACGATTTTAGGAGAAGAGAAGAAGTGAAGGAAGAGCTTGGTTCTTTGTTGATTTCTTTTTATTTCTTAGTGATTAAGAGGTAAGAAGTACTGATTTGAATTAGTTTTGTTGTGAAGTTATGCAATTTGTGAAATTATAACAAAAGCTAGATGGCGTGGGGAAATTATTGTAGATCAAAAGATATTTCACTGTGGATTGTAATAGTAGTTTCACTTTTAATTTTTTAACTTTTCACGATATGTTTTTTTAGCTTTTTTTTTCTTCCTAAGCGAATGGGTAGTGCCCACGCTATTAAGAAGGCGCTTGTGACGCTTCTCGATGATCAAATATGACCATTCGTCGTCTTACTAGATACGTAGCCGTACCCTTTTTCACATGGTGTGGCACGTGTAAACAGATAATGGTTAGATTGTTGCCAGTGATCAATTGTCTGTGTTTTTTCTTTCTTTTCTTCTCTCCTAACAATTAAAGTATACAATTGTCATCTTTGTTAGTTGTTTATCAAATCAGGCATGTTTGTCATACCCAAGCATATTGGCATGGCTATCAAACCCAAGGCTAAATCAACGCACCTTAGGTTTAGCATAATTTGTCAAACCCACGGTGCTTGGATCCATGTCAAACCCGTGCTTGGGTCTGCCACACCCGTGCATTTGAATCTGCTAAACCTACGCCTAGATTTGGTAACTTGAATATGGTAATCATGCCTGATCTAAATGACTTAGGTCTAGTAGTCATGTCAATCTAAATAACTCAAACCCGAACGACTTGGATCTAAGAACTATGTCAGCCCAAGCAACTTTAATCTATGCAGGTAATAATTAAAATAATGAGGTTTATAATTTTTTTATTTTTTCTAAAAAGATTAAATCATATGAATGTTTCTTAGCCTGATTTGCCCAGAGATTTTACGTGGGAATCGAACCTAACACCACTTCTTCTTTTTTCACTAGGAGACGCATCATCGTGATGTTTAACCATATCATAGAGGTTGAGCTTGTCCTGGCTGTTTTGCATGAGCGATAAAATGTTTTTGTAACCACATACTAAATCATAAACAACGCTTCAAGATCACAAGCGCAGTGAGAGGTTGAGCTTGTCCTGGCTGTTTTGCATGAGCGATACAATAATTTGATTGCAAGAGCTCATACTTTTTTTCTTAAAATTAAACCTCAACCCTTCTTTTTTTCTTCGGGTGCCATTTCAGAAACATACCCTACACGGGAAAAGAAAGAAAAAACTCGCAACAGGAATCATCAATTCGAATAATCTTTCTAGTAGCATGGCTTGGAATGCTTTTGCATGTCAACATGGCTAAAACAGAAATTGGTAAAAAGGCAACAATATAGCAAACAGAAGAATGAACATTGAACGACTTCTAAGATCTTTTGTTCTCAATGGTTATATTACATCGTCGGAAGTTGTACAAACCCATCTATGACTGCTGAAGATACTCGGTACATGCCCAAGCAAGGGTATAACACTAACTAAATAAAGAATAATACATACAAGGGGAAAAAAACAAGCAGAAACAGCAGCAAAACTCACCATGCCACTACCACTAGCCAACCCAATTTGCTCGGATGATATTGCCCGCTTTTCAACACCTTTCAACAATAACACAACTGGGCCATAGACATCCAAATATGAAACAAACTCCAAAACAGATGATACAAATGAATTCCGAAGCCTCCAGGCAGGTACATGCACTTCTGGTAAAGAACATGCTTATGAGGAAAGTTGGAACCTGCCACTACGCTTTTTTCTTCTCCATCCCTAGCAATTTTTTAAAAAAAAAGAGTGAAGCAAAATTCAGATTTGTGTAATCAACAAGATTGATAACCATAACCAGAATACTAGTAATAAATACAGCAAGTCAAAGTGGGAGCTACTTACAAAGGCAGCATAATAAACAAAAGTCAAACCCGCCAGAACAACAAATGATATTTGGAACACGTTATACCTGTAATGCAATCACCAATGTGTCCAACAAGATCAGTCGAGTGGACAGGGACAAATAGAATAAAAAAAAAGAGGCAAAGAATGTTTATGTTGGAGCTCACTTGTACAAATATTTAATTCCACGGAGTGACTGCAATGTGTGACCGAAAATTTCTTGGGCTGCAGTTGCTTGAGCATAGTAGCCAAATGCAGTGGCACAGAACTGAATCACGCTGAAATTGCAAAAGCCAATATATTTTTTAATGATTAGAAATTAAGTTTTCTATCACAAAATAATTATCTTCTGTTATAAAATACAGAATAGAAGCATTCTCAAAAAAATATACACAATAAAAGTTGCAGCATAGGATGAAGGAAATGGAAGGTTTCATTGTGAAGTTCATTATTGCAAATAATTAAAAGACAAGGGACATATATGTTCATAGCATCACTATCTAACAGATTCTCCAAGCCTCTAAATGTCAACTTGGATAATAAAATCAGATGACCAAATGTTAGTTATAACCAAATCTTGCATTAGCTTTTAGCAACACAAACTGGAGAATATTTAGAAAACAAGATGCTCAGGGATCAAAGATGTGAACCTAATGGAGCATAGGAGAATGAGTCCCACATTGAAAAGAAAGGAGTTCATTAGAGTGGCTCCCCACCTGAAAACAAGTCCATTCAATTAACAAGCCATCAAAATACTGCTGAAATTACATATCAACGGAGACATGAAAAGATTTTTTTTTTAAAAAAAAAAAGAGCTGCCGTATCTATTACTTCATGGGATGAATCGTAATGAAAACTAATCTCAGGCCCAGCATCATTGCCCCAGCTATGACTGCAAGCAGAAGGTAGAAGCAGAAGAAAGCAAACACAACAGTACCCAGAAGACCTGGCAAAGTAGCAGAAAATACATCTAAAGGTAAGATCACCGAGTAAGAAAGGGGGAAAGGGCAAACAAGGAAATACTAGAGTATAAAAAATTACCCCATATGTCATCCAACTTGATGAAGACCTCATTCAGGAAAGGAGAAAGTGGTGGATCAACCAACAGGTATATGATAATATGAGCAACCCAAGCCACCGAAACAATCAACCTAATAATAATAAAAAAGCAACCGAGGTCAGAAACATCGAAGACAATTTATCTGTACTTCTTTCTTATTCTTCAACTTCCACATGGAGCATTTTCCAGTTTTTATAACAATATTATCTTATCTATGCCTTGAAAGAATGCTCTGTACTCATCTATTCTCTAGGATATTGGTCACTATGCACTGCTTAAAGGAACTACTACTGTCTCCCACGGAATGGAAAACAGAGAAACTCTAAAGGTAATAGAAGAAATGCATAGAGCTTTGAATAGTCACACATGTGGCTGCACTTACCCTAAGATTCCCAACACAAGTTTTGCCAAGTAGCCAAGAACCGTCAAAGCCCAGGCTGTCTCAGCCTGAAATGACAGAGAAGAACATTAATGGTAAAATAGTGGTTCTGCTTCAAAGCTAGTCAGGGAGTTAGGATTATCACCTTCTCCCCTTGCGGGTACATCTCTTCTAACAGCTTTACATCTTCTTCTAGCTGAAGCAATTCCTGAAGTTTAAACATGCATGAAAATTAAGTCCAGTGACCAAGACATGGATTCAAAATGAACCGACCAAACCATCAAATTGTTCGTAACCACTTTTTGTAGTAACCAACCAACTTATATTAAAATCTTGAGCTTGTACAGGTATTCGAAAGAATTAAAATACTTTGATTGAAGTTCCAAAACATTTTAACAATCATACTAAATCATAGCATGGAAACAAAAATTACTTGATTTACACCCATCTTTAAATTCAGAAAATAAACAGAATCAACTAAGAAGTTTTGTAAAACTCAAGTCTGAATCTAAGCTAGAATTCTCAAAGCTTTACATGAGTAACACAGAATAAAACAGCCAGTCAGCCACAAATTCAAGTTCAAACACTGCCTGCTTAACAGTACACTGAGCATGCACTGAACCCACTGCACAACAATGAAAGAAAGAGGGAGGGAGGGAGACTAATTAAAAGCATGCAGCACAGAACTTCACAGTTACCTTTTCTACTGACTTGACATTTTTACGCCATTTTCTACCCTTGGAACCACTTCTTTCCTCCTGATGGAGTGCATCAGCTGCTTTCTTCAGTTCTCTCGCTTTTTTACCAAATTCAGTTGCTTCCTGCATTATATTAACAGCTATCCATAAGAACCAGAAAATATATGCACTTTCCCCTAACTATTTAAGGTATGTAGTTGCACACTACTACTTGTCATGCAAGGAAGAATCAACCTTAATATACTGTGACCGCGTGATAACAGCCTTTGGACGCCTGATGAAAGAGAAGATAAGTCCCAGTGGCAAACAAGCAATCCCAACACCACCAAATATCTGAACAAATGAGAGAGCATATTATATACGATATTCTTCCACATGGACAAAGCTGAAAGGTAATTCACACATAAGGAATTTTTATGACAATTGAGTATGGTCTTTGGAGACTTGTATGTATTTAGGCATCCACATGTTTTCATCACAGAACCTTTACCCAGGCACCAACTCTTTTCAAACCATTGATCTTTGATGAAATCATAAGGGGGCACTACACCACACTCAAAATTTGATTCCATATTTCACAAAAGAAAAGAAATTTTTAATAAAATCAGAAGCCAAAAGTTTGCATGAATGATCGTACCGCAAAGAGTACAGATCCAACAATTGTAGCAAGAGCAACAACATATTCTGGAAATGTGGCGCGCATGGTCCAAGTTTTCTCTGAGGAAGCATTTGCAAGATATGCAGAGCACTGCAACCAGAAAATCAAAAATGAGAAAAATGAAAACACAGGAACATGCATAAGAATAAGTTTCAAAGTTCCTTAATTGCACTATTAAACTGCAATATAAGAAGCAAATACAGGTAAAATAATATACCACAACAACATAGCTAACCAACTATACAGAAACAGAACCTGGTGTGCGCCACTTCCAATACATGGTTGACTGCCAGAGAAATCCCAAGAACTCGGAAAAGTAGTTGTGGTCGAAGAGAGATGCCTAACAGTGAAGTCAACTTTTCCAATAACCCCTAATATAACCACAAAAGGAATTAAACCAATAGCATGTACATTACATCTAAATCAATCAACACAAACACAACACTAACCTACTAAACCTTCATCTAATCATGTAACACAAAGACTCAACAACCAAGCACACACGCCCATTAAACAAAATCCTCACCCGAACATCATCTAACCATAAGAATTTCATCTAGCTGATTTAAATCATCATTTATTAGCTCAATTACTCACATTTCTAACTTGTACCGCATCAATTCATGAACTCCAAAAAAATACTTCATACACCATTATTTAGCTAACTATTTAAAACAAACCATCTCAACCACGCCTCAACATACATTTTGGTTTTCTTCAATCAAAAATTATTAATTAAAATCAAATAAATTTATATATATATATATATATCAACTATACCGTATAAAATGCCGAGCACAAGACCACACACAATCGCCGTTGTTATAACCCACAATAAAGCACTTTTAATTCTTTTAGCAACACTCCTGCAAGCCAAAAGGATAAAATTACGAACCCAATTAAAATGAGATTCAATTTACAAATTAATAATCTCCTAAAAAAATCAAATAAAAAAACCTACTTGTCCTGATCCCCTTCATAGTAAAACATCGCAAAAGGAATAATGAAAAAAACAAGCACAGCATCAACAATGTATACAGCAATCCACAGATCCTTCATTGGCAAGGTAAGATTGCACGCGCCATTATAAATCGCGTGACGACAAGCTTGCCGGTTGGCTACGTCAGCCGGTAACATCAAAATCGAGATAGCGGCAACGGAGAGGCCAAAAACAACAACGAATTTGGGAAAATAAGCTTGATTCTTGTCGTCCGGATGCTGGTAATTGACCAGGAGGTAGACATTGAACAAGAGCACGATGATGCATACTACTATAGCTACGATTACCAGTGCTAAATTGAAATCTCCCATTTTTTAACGCTCTCTCGATTTGAAATCGAGAAGAAATTAGGATTTCGTAAATTTTTTTCTTCAGATTTGGTTTAAAAGGGGACTAGGGGAGGTTCCTTTTGGGGTTTGGCTCCGGCGAGGTGCTTTGAGTATGGCGTGTGAGAGGAAATGACGGTTTTGTCCTGAGAGAAGGGGGTTAATAGCGGAGGGAGATGGGATATGTTAAAGGTGGGTTTGGGGTTTTCGATTATGTTACTGTCAAAGAGTCTATTTATTTTTGTTTTTTTAAAAAAAATTATTTTTTATTTTAAATTAATTTATTTTATTTACAAATTATTTTAATATACCATATTAAAAAAAAAAAATATATATATATATATATATAATATTATTTTTAAATAAAAATATTCTAAAAAAATAATCGTTTGGATTGAAACCAAAGCCCACGGTTTTTTGAGGGTGAGGCTATTGGCACAGCCTCTGTATTGTCAAAGCCTTTTTGAAATTTTATATTTAATACCCAGACTGCTTAAAACAATTATATATATATATTAGTGTAAACTAGCCCCTGCACTTGTGCCACGCTGCAGGTAGGTTTCAAAATTAATTGCTAATGTAAAAGAAGAAAATGTCTGTATTATAGATATGTTTTCTAGTATTATGTTTTTTTTAATTGAAAAATAGAAAGATGATTTTTATTGAAAAATATATAATTTAATAAATAAATAAAAATTTGTTAATAATAATTAAAAACTAAAATAGAATGTTCATCTTCCTTATAATAGATACATATGTAAATATTTTACTTTATATGTCGTTTTTATTTTATATGTTTTATTTTATTTGTTAAGAGATTAATTTTGGTAGCTACACACATATAACTTTTGTTTTTTTTATAAATGCAGGATGCAAATAAAATTTATATATCTGAAATTTAAAAGAAAAAATTTAAAAATAAATTACAATAATACCTCTAAAGTATTATAAAATTATAAAACAAATAAAAAGATTAATTACTATTTAAAAAATAAACTAAATAATTTTTAAAATCAAAGAGATGATATTAATTAAAATTAAAAAATTACAATTAAAAGAGATCAGACTCATGTGAATTGTTAAAAAAGAGTGGATAAGGCATCATCATCCGCTCTAGAAACATTATCATCCATTATAAATGACGAGTTATCCATTAGAGCATTATTTGATCACCTCTAATGTTAGAAAAACCAGGGTTCAAGTTTTTTGCTAAAAAAAACTTTATTTTTTTCAACTTATTTTTTATTAAAAACACCTCAAAAATATCATAAAAACCTAAATAAAGAGATTTCCATACCAAAACATCTAAAAAACATCAATAAAGATATTTTCAAATCTAAATCACCCTATAATCAGTTCAAAAACCAAGAAAAAAATTAAAACATAATTTATAAATCTTGATCTATTTTTTATTCTCCATGTTTAAATGGAAGAAATCATTTTTATTCTCAAGTTGGCCTATTACCCACTCCAACACAGAAATATACCAACGAACCCACTGATGAATAAGAAACTGGAAGAAAAAAAAAAAAGGAAAGGGTTTATGTTTCTAGCGTAATGAGAGATTCGTATTAGCGCAAAAATGCAAGAATAAGAAGCTTTATTCACTATGCATTGTTGATGATGAAGAAAACAATGAAAAATATGTTAATCATGGGTAATAACTGGGTTATAAAGAAATCACTCCTCATATTTCCATTAATTCCATAGAAGAGATCTCAGGTTTTCACACTTTAATAGTGATTGAAAGGGTCTAAACTAATAAGCAAAGCTACAAATACAGAACAATGTTAGTCAAGCAATCCTTTTACTCATTCCAAGCTAAATAGGGATGAATAATTTTTTTTTATCTTAAATCCATCTAAAGCACAAACGCTTCTGATAATAGGCCATGTCTTTTTTTAAAAAAATAAAAATAAAAAACTCATCGTCTCTAATCCAAAAAAGTTTGAATAATTTTTGCTTAGGTGGAGATATACACAAATGTTGAATTGAGTTATAGAAACTAATATACATATTCAAGACTATACATGCGGTTATGATAAAGTCTTGAAGAAAGTTTTGTAATACTATTGGTTAACCTATGCTATATATTGCAATTTTAAGCACGTAAAAGCCAGATAATTAGCCATTAAATAAAATAAAATCGAACCATTTAGATGACTTTGAAAGCCATAAAATTGGTCGGTATCACCTTTTTGTTGAAACTCCATTGCTAAGCCAATTAGCTAGCTTTTACCGTTAGGTCAAATGGTCAACATCCATGTTTTTTTATTTATTAATGTGGATGTTCGAGTCAGCTTGTGCGCACCTCAACTAATCCCATGGGTTCTAAATTTAACAACCATATAAGTCTCCAGTGACCTTGAGGTTTGTGAAATTCGAACTGGTAACCTCTAAAAAGCAAACTCAGGCATCAATGTTTTCTTGAAAACTCTTCTCATTGCCACTAGGCTTGCCAACATGGATTAATTGACTAAATAGAACTCAACATTCCTATTTTTGGATAACTATATATTACACTCCGTAGATCAACATTCTATATGTTGTAAACGAGTATATAATGACACACACGCGCGTGCACGCGCGCGCGCGCACACACACACACACATATATATATAAAGGAAAACAAAAACATATATATAAAGGAAAACAAAAACATATATTTGACTTTTAAACTATATTCTTGCTTTATAATTAAAGATAACTCTTAAGTATGTTATCCTTTAATAAACAAATTCTCTATTCACGATCCATTTATAATTTTTTATCATTTTCCCCTAAAAATAATTTTAGGAGTTTGAAGAGATAATCTACATTACTCAAGTTGCATTTCAAGTTTTTATTCATTTTGATTGTTGGTCGTATACACATTGCATGTTTTACGATGTCAATAGCTGCTACGTTATGTATACTAACTCAAATTGAATTTGAATTAGGAAGATTTTTTTAGATAATTATCTTATTTGATGGTTAATTAAATATTGTAAATCCAACTCAAACTTTATTCTATGTGTATATGTATATGTACACACACACAGGTGAAATGTTGTTGCGATTAAAGCTAGTCTGAAAACTAGATATCTTAAGTTTTCCAATCATATATGGTATATGGTAGGCTCATTAATTCATTCATATAAGAGAGAATGACATGTTTGAAGTCAGGACTGAAATCTGTTAAGAATGTGAGAAAATTGGAGATTCAGACTATATGGAGGAATTTTAGTATAAAGACTTTATTTTCATTACCCAATTTTATTTATTTATTTAATATTGTTTAGTTGTTTTTAATTTGAGTTTGTTCTGACCTATTAGACATTGTTTAGAGGTTTATTTCATTATTGAATTTATGTTAATTAATTATTAGTGTAGGGTCATTAGTTGGCAATCCAAAAGAGTTTTATTATTGAGTTAGAGTTCTATCAAACCTAGTTTTTAACTTTTCAAGTTATTATATATTTTGTTGGGGGTTGTCTGACCACATAATCAAGAGATCTCGTCACAATGAAAATCTACTTCTTAGCTAAACAAAAGTATGTTTACTAACTTAATAAGGAACATTAAGCACGAGGAACTAAAGCAACCACACAAGTTTATGCAAAAGCCTTCAGATGTGCATGCAAAGAAAAAGGCTTCTCTTATCATTTAAAAAATAAGTGGATCAAAGTTAATTTTTCAACTCATTTTTTAAATTGCCATTTATTTTCTTTAGCCTTTTCCTTTTTATCTTCTTTCATTGAATCTTGCCATTTATCAACAATTTTGCTTAAGTTAACCATCAATTTGGGCTTATAATGGCATAAAAAAAAATAAAGCATTGTCGCAATTCAAAATACTTTGTGTCTAAATGAACAATGATAAACAATATTTTTACACAATCTTTTAGGTAGCGTTTGGTTACTGTTCTGGGACAAAAATAATATTTTTACACAATCTTTTAGGTAGCGTTTGGTTACTGTTATGGGACAGAACGATGGAGACAATAAAAATAAAAATATGTTTGGTTGGAGAGATAGAGACAAAGACATAAAAATATATCTGTCTCTGATACAATTTTGAAATGAATTTATATACTTTAAAAATAGAAGGTACGGAAGGAATATGTCTCTAAAGACAATATGTATTATTTTTCATTCCTAAATATCTGTAAAAAACTCTCAATTTCAAATTTCTCAACTAAAACATATAAGAATACAAATGGTTATTATCATAGTTTCAAAACCAAACTCGGAGGTTGATCTAGGGCAAAACCCGGGTCGCTAATTAAGGTATGGGTCACAAGTCTGGTTGAACTGAGTCAGTTTAAGAATAAAAATGGTTATCATCATAGTTTTTAAACTTGATTCGAAGGTCGACTCGAGACAAGACCCGAGTCATGAATGAGGTTGACCGTTGACCCAAGTCAATGTAAGAAAAAAATGGTTATTATCATAATTTTAAAACCCGAATCAGAGTAAAGGCCCGAGTCACGTGTCAAGAGGGTCAACCCATGGTGACCCAAGTCAACACAATATAAAAGTGGATATTATCATAATTTTAAACTTGATTCGGGGGTCAACCCGGGATAAGGCTTGAGTCATGGACCAAGAGGGTCAACTTGGGTCAATGTAAAGATAAAAGTTGTTATCATCATAATTTTAAAGCCTGACTCGAGAGTCGACTAGGGTAAGGCTCAGGTTACGAGTCAGGAGGGTCAACACGAGTTGACTCGAGTTAACATATGAATAAAAATAGTTATTATTATAGTTTTAAAACTTAACTCAGGAGTTGATCCGATGCAAATTTTAGGTCATGGGTCAGGAGAGTCAATTCGGTTGACCCATTTTTTTTAAAAAAAACAATCAAAGTAACCTTGTTTTGACCAATTTTTTTTCAAAAAAACAATAGGTATTTTATTCGTGTTTTATCCCAAGTTGACTTAGGTTTTTTATCGGGTCAAATTAAATCAATCATTTTTATATTTTTTTTCTTAAACTTAGACCAGTCCAAGCCCCGGGTCAACCCGTCAAATTAGTTCTGGTTTTATAATTAGAGTTATTATAATATTATTAATTTCAACACTCAAAATAAACATATTAAGGGTAAATTTTACTTTTTTTATTTGACAACAATACATATTAAGGGTAAAATAGATTTTTTTAAAATTTTATTCTGTCTTGTCTACTATAATCAAATATAATACAAAGATAGTCACTTTATCTTATACATAACTACCAAACACAATTCTATCTTCATTTATTTTTCTGGCTTGTCTCTTTTATCTCAGGAAAATAACTAAACGCTACATTATGTTCATCAATTATTAATAATTCTTGTAAAAGATTTGAGTTTGAATTTATTTTTTGAGAAAAAAAAACTAATTCTTATTATAGATGCCCTAATTCAAGTTTAAAAAGTCCATTTACCAGGCCAGAAATCATATCCCAGATGGCCATACTAGGTAATCTAGCCCACTGAATCTGGCTCCGAGGCTTTAAAATCCAATGTTTCACAGACCCAAAAATAAAAAACCTCGCTGATGAATAGCTTCCCTGCAGCAGCTGACTAGAAAGAAAATGGACATAGCTCTGTTCTCTCCTTCTTCACTTTTCGCGGACGATGATGACTTCTCTTCTGGTACTCACTCTTCCTACCAACCCCTCTTTTAGATAGCTCCTTTGCTTTATATTACATATTTTTTATGTTTAATTTATGTGAAAAAGGTTTTTACAATTTACTTTCGTTTTTTGTCGTCTGTTTATAAGAGGAAACAAAGGAGACCCAACAGAATCATGTAGAGAGGAGGCACATTTTTCCTGGAATGGTAAGTTTTGTTCATTTATTAGAATTACTACTGAACTGGACTTGGTTTGGTTAGTTAAATTGTGCAAATTCTGTTAAGGAGGTGGGATTTTTATCTCCGTCTTCTTCCTAGTAAAAGATCGAATTTTTGGTATTGGTCTTTGTCATTTGAATATGAGATCATATAAGGGTAGAGAATGAGTGGGATCTGGGTTGGCCATATAATAGTGTCTACTTACTGTTTGCTAATAAAACATGTTGAAATTAAGTTCATTTTTTTACTATAATAGATGCGCTAAATCTTGTTTATGATTTGAACAGATTGAGTTTTGTACATGAAAGTTAGGGTCAATGTTGTTAAGATCATGAGTTGACTTGTAAATCATATGATTTGATGAGTCATCAGATAGTTATCGTGCAGAATCGCTTTAAAAACTCAAAAATAGATAAAATCGGATTGAAATCGTTCTAACTCCGTAAAATCTGTAAACTCGTGAGTTTAATATTGATTTTACGAGTTCATGTGAAATCTAAATACTGCGTGCTTTAGCCCCCGAAACAAACCCTATCTTTTCATTGTTTGTGCAGCTGCAACCCATCATTTTAACACCTCAGTACCTCATATTTTGCTTGCAAGTTGTGTTGTCGGTGTGTCCTAATTTCTTCCCCTCTTTCTTCCCAATCCTTTATCGAAAATCACAATTGAAAATACACACACACTAATTACTTTGTGAAGCCCAGGTGCTAAGGAAAATTCTTGAAGAAGATTTTCTTCTTCTTCTTGCATACCCGAGGGTACTTTGCTAAAGGTTTTTTCTTTTGATTTCTTCTTTACTACATGAGCTGGGAAATTATTAATTATTTTGCTTGTTCCATATTTATATATATTATATGGGCATATATAGAGTGAAATTAGTAGAAAGTTGGGAATGTTTATAACATTGAAATTTGAAAGTAGAGTTGTTCTTAGTACTTAGCACAAGTGTATGTATATATATATATATATATATATATATTTAACTTGATCTTTGGTGATATGGGTTTTAACAGTTATATAATTGGCCGAAAGTTACATGGATTGAAGGAAAAGGAAATTCAAGAACTGTGTAAAGGGCTTGAATTGAATGAAAAGAAATTTGAGGAAAGGTGCAAAGAATTTAAAAGTTGAGGGGCAGTGTGAAGTGCTCAAATTGAAGAAGTATCAATTTGAAGAATTTGTCAAGGAAGCTGAATTGGAAAGGGAAAAGATTATGGAGCAATATAGGGAGCTTGAATCGAAGAAGGAATTTGAGAAATGGTATAGGGAAATTGGTTTGAACGATAAAAAATTTGTTGATGCACTTGTGAAGATTGAGCCAACTGATAACCATATGGTTCAAAATGCTATAGATCCTAGTGATGCTAATCTTTGTTCTTATGTGGTTATGAATGGTAAGGCCTTGTAACTATTTTTAAACGAGTATTGCAAGGATCATGGTACAAGGAGTGCATTGCTCTTCAAGTTTTGTCAGACCCTGTGGTGCTTGTTTTGAATGCAATTGAAAGATTTTGCCCTCCGCATTTGAAGAAGGGAGATTTGGAGTTTGAAGCTAGTGTTGTTATAAGGAGTTGCATTCTCTTGTTAGAGCAATTGATGAAAATATCACCAGAAATTAGGCTTCGTCAAAAAAAGAAGCAATGGAAATTGCCTCTGATTGGAGTAAAAAAAATTGAGAGTTAACCCTGCGCATTCTTTAGAAGTTTTAGGATTTCTGCAGCTACTAGCTTCTTATGGACTGGCCTCTGATTTTAATTTTGACTAGCTTTTGAAGTATTTGGAGATTATTTCACAGCATAGCCAAGCTCATAAACTATCTGTATCCTTAGTGAAGGCAATGAGACTAGTTTTAGTTTACATGACACATTAGCAAATTGTTTGTTTTAGGTTTGTTAATTTTAGTTAATGAAAATCTATGGACATGGATAATTGTATTGTATTTTTAAATTATTCAAACTATGAATGAATTTTTACTTGAACTGTGTATTTTAAGGTACTTGAACCATGTATGAAAAAAAAATTACTTGCGATTTTACAATCCAAGTTTACATTGCATTTTCCGTGTTGTGTCAAAAATGCGCTTTGACAACCTTGGTTAGGGTGGTTTCTTGTATATGAGCTTAGTCCATGATATTAGGAACTTTGTGTAGTGATTTTATAACAATGGAAAGCAAAAGAATGGTTGCTATATTTAAGGGATGCTTGTTGTCAAGACTGAGGAAAACCTCATGATCTTCTAACCTTTCCGTGTTTTGACCTGTTTGCAGGAGTTGCTCATTAGAGAATTCTCTTTTCACAAATTGAATGCTAATTTGCTCTGGCCAGGGACATTTGCATTTGCAGAATGGTTAGTTCAGAACAGGTCATTGGTTGAAGGGCGGCATTGCATTGAATTGGGCAGGTATCATTCTTGCTCCTTATCTCCGATTGTATTAGATTTTCAGTAGTATTGCTGAACCTTCTTCTACCAAAGGCTAATTGAGGTGATAATTCATGGTTAAAATCCTATTATTTACCTTCTTTTCCCATTTCATGTTTGGCCTTACTTCAAGTTGATTGGTTTACTGTGCATCAATGTCAATCTATTTTAAAAAACTCGTATAAAATGGTGGGATCATAACTGTGAGGTATTCTACTGTCTAATAAAGTTAAAAACATATATATATATATTTGTGCTTAACGTCTGTGGTCAAGTCTTGTATGTGTGCCCCTTGAGTTCCCTGCACTTTCCTACATATTTTTTAGCCATTAATTTGGAGATTTGAGCCTTGAAGCAATGGGCCAAGGTATAAACCTCCTTATTATGATTATTAACTGCAGTTTCGTTTTCTTCAAGCTGCATCACAATGGGCCTTAAATTTTGTCGTACCTAGTAATTTACCAGCTGCTCCACCTGTTTTTTACTTTGAAACCATGATTCTTCTCTTGCTGATATGGACACTTCTATTTGTGCAGTGGCACTGGAGCTTTGGCCATTTTTCTTCGTAAATCATTCCATCTTGACATCACAACATCAGACTATAATGATCAGGAAATTGAAGAAAACATAGCTCACAATTGCAGAGTGAATGGAGTCACACCAGTCCTTCCTCACATTAGGCGTGAGTTGCCTCATCCTCTAACTAACAAAGAAAGATATTACCTGTAATCATTCAGTAGACTCTAGTAAGCATATGGTTCTTCAGGGTTCCTAACTTTCTTGTGCGTCTGGGAAACTAAATGTTCATTGTGAATCAACTTGATAGATAAGGTGGCTATCATAATCTCTTCCGCATGATCCTATGCAGGCTATCAGGTGGGTGTGATCATCCACATGGTGACCTTCTTTCTTTGTGATGATTATGAGAGGCATGGTAGTAATCATCATGACTGGAATTTACAACTGGTTTCTTTTATAGATATAGAACTTTTAATTGTCTTGTTGGTTCATAGCATTCTTTTAATTGTTTATCATTTATTGTATTTTTCATTTTATATGATTTTTCTGGGACTGGATTATGTTCAACAAGAATGTTTCTGTTTATCTAGATTCTTGGGGGGACACCTTTCCAGCTGCTGATCCTGACTGGGATCTTGTTATAGCTAGTGATATTTTACTGTGTAAGTTTCTAATTTATCACCTGCAAATTTAATAACGCCCTTTACAGAAATGAGAAGTTACTTGATTCAATTAATTCTCTGATTGATATTTTCCTTTTGTGATTGAAAAACACCATTCAAGAAAAGCAATGAAATCATGATCCTGTAAAGCATAGGAAGACCCACAAAAACTCGAAAACCAAAAAGAAGATCAAGTTTCTTGTTGATATAAATGCATCACTAATGCCCCCTTGAAAGTTCATTCTTGATGGTGCAATTATCTGATGGTTCGGAATAAAGATTTTTTTTTTTTTTTTCATTCATGGGTAACCAACTTCCTTGGAGATTGTTTCATAGTTGATACTGAACTTTGGACCCTAGATCTGGGAATCATGGATCTTTATTATTCGATGGTTTCTTAACTTTTATGCCCCTTTATTAAGTGCTTTATTATGGATTTAGTAACTCAATTCTTTTGATTTACTTAATTGTTGCAAAGTGAAAAATGGAACCATATTACAAAGTGACTCGAGTAAGCAGAGCAGCTTTTGTGTATTTGTAGAGAACAAGTAATTGAGTATTCTGTCTTGTAACATAACATACCATGTTTGATGGTCAAGAAATTGATATCCTGGTTATATTGAAATTCGTCCATATTTGATTGAAAATTCAGTTTTGATTTCTTGCATCTAGCTCTGATTTACCTTTGGCTTTGGTTCAATAGAGCCAGATCCTTTAACTCCGGCCAACCTCAATCAAGCCATATAAGCCCCCAGCTATTTAGTCCAGGAGGGAATTTCATCTCTCTTTAAGAAATTTCATAAGATTTTTTTGTTCTTCTTTATTCTGTGCAGATGTGAAACAGTATCCAAACTTGATAAAAACTCTTTCCTTTCTCCTCAAATCTTACAAGCTGAAAAATGACAGAGCAGGCTCTATCATGGAAAATGAGCAGAATGGAGGTATTATGCTCGCCATTTCAAGAGGTGAAAGTAGAATGTCAAGTTCAAGAATTTGATGATTGTTTTTGGTCTGATACTGGCAGGAACACATAATATTGGGTTGCCTAGGCCAGCTTTTTTAATGAGTTGGAGACGTAGAATTGGCAAGGAGGACGAATCTCTCTTCTTTGATGGTTGTGAGAGCGCCGGGTTACAAGTGGAGCATCTTGGATCCCGTGTTTACTGTATCACACCCAAAGATCAAGTGTCAGGATACCAAATAGAGTTAACCAGGTGAATCATCCGCCCGATGCCGCAGGTATAACAGCATATTTAAGAGTATGAAACGCAAAAACATTGAAAGCATTTGATATTTAACGGAGCAACCATATGGCGATGGCGAGTTGATTGGTCCAACTTAGAAAAAACAAAAGATGGATATCCAGAAACTAAAGTGAAAAGGCATTGATAATTTGGTTTTACTTTTGCATCAACGCATGTTAATCATGGTGGGTTGCTTAAACTAACAATATTATATCATCATGTAATATGCATAGTAAACAAATTTGTAGGGTGTTCATTTTCTCTGTCATTGCAATATGCAATAATCACCAGTTACCTGCAATGAAAAATGCTAATGGATATCTTTGAATCCTGATGTTGACTAATCTGATCATGCTTTATGTTGTCCAAGAGATTTTTTTGGGTTTATTTGGGGGGGTTGGTCCATTTTATTTGGATGCGTCAGAAACCATTTCAATTTCAAACAAACAAAAATGTTTTAAGAATTGGCAAGCTAATCTCACAGGTTAAACACAAAAGGACAACACAACATCAGAAGAAAACAAACCAGATTAGTTGTTGCAATTCATCCAGTTAAAACAAACCAAACCGAAATGAAGCTTGATTTAGGCAAGCCTAGTAACTCCAACGATAAACAAATTGTTTAACAACTGAAAGTCAAGCAAAATCCTCAACTAATAACAAATAAACCTACATGCTCTCCCAATAACAAAAAAAACCCAATCTGTACAAGTGGGTTCTGCATTTAATGCATTATAATGAGAACCCAAACAATTTGGAAGAAAGGTCTCCCAAAATCATGCGAGATTCTCTAGGTTGATGCCCATGTTTTTGTTCACCTTTTGAGGTGTGTTCTTAGTTGGTTCTTGGTTGAACCTCGTTTCATCTGGGCAGGCTGTCCCAAAATGTTTATACTAATTTTTCAATACCTGTTTTCCCTCCTTTCTAGCAACACTGCCCCCTATCTAATTTTTACTGCCTCCTACGTGATCTTGCTTTCTTCCTTTTTTTTTCTATTTCTTGTATCTTTCTTGCCTTATTTGCTGCAGTGTTTTCAGGTAATGAGTAATGGAATTTTTTTTTTTAAAAAAACACTCTTATAAGGGCAAGAAAGCTAAAAGATTATTTAGATAGTCTGAATCAATATACTAGACAAGATGCTAAAATAATTTAACATGAACTAATCCAAAAGAAAATAGTTGTTCTTCATAAGATATATCTCTTTAAGGATACGTGCTCTAAATCATAAATGAAGAGAGATAAGAAGAAAGTTATTCCATATATTTTGTATATAGGATTTATAATATATGTGATGTTATGTGCAAGATCAAATGTATTTTATACTTTGAGTATAACAAGTAGATACCAATCTAATCTAAGTGAAGGTCACTAAAAGATAGTTAAAAAAAATATTTTTGAAGTACTTGATAAAAATTAAGAATGATTTTTTGGTATATGGATGAGATGAATTAGTAGTTTTTGGTTATTTGAATACTAGTTTTTAATCAGATATTGAAAATTGAAAATATAGTCTTCTTATATTTCACTCTAAATAATAATGTTGTGAGTTATTAAAGTTTTTTTAAAAAAACCAAAATAGATTCTACAACTAAAACTGAGTACACATTTGCGTCTGAGGTGTAGTTCCTAGGTAATGTTGATCCAATAGCCCTATACTATAATAATAATGGAGCTGTTGCACAAGCAAATGAATCAAGGTCTCATCAATGATTTAAAAATATACTTAAAAATTCTATTTTATTAGAGAATCATAAAAACAAAAGATGTAAAAATAGAGAGCACCCAGTAAAAAGAATCTTGCAGATCTTCTTTCTAAGCTACTGTCCTAGTAAAAGCATTATCATCAAGCAGAGCGATATGGTATTTGATACATAAATGATTGGCTTTAGTCTTAGTGGGAGATTGCTAGTGTATATGTCTTGTAGTCAATTAGTTGATTACACGTAACATTGATTTTGTTTATGTAAACATATTTAATTTTTAATAAAGACTTTATTTATTTTTAGTATTTATCAAATATTTGATTAATGAATCTAGAGTAAATATAAAGATTTT
>Ga0325411_1001628_pt1 | contig 25071 bp, 18 predicted proteins | sample PopdelMetagenome_13_FD_206181 | JGI IMG/M metagenome (GOLD analysis project Ga0325411, IMG submission 206181) | Populus deltoides microbial communities from Bellville, Georgia, United States - Xylem-PdIQD-R4 | ecosystem: Host-associated > Plants > Phyllosphere > Stem > Wood/Secondary xylem... | reverse complement strand
CATAATTAAAATATATTTTTCCATGGAAGTAAACATTCACTTGAGTAACCTTTCCGATTGTTTTGAAAATCATGCACAATTTCAGCTTTCTTTTGTGTCACCAGGAAAGCTTAGGAAATTGGAAAACTTTTTTTTTTTTTTGGATTCGAGGATACCTCACCTTTTCAGAAAACGCATTTTGTGGGCCCAGGTAAGGGAGTAAAACCTCGGTTGTCCTAGGCTCTTACAAGAGGTGCATGCTCTGACTCGAACTCGAGACCTGCCGTGCAGATCTCAAACCCTTTACCATCATGCTACGTTCTTGGAAAACGTTGATCCATTCTGATAAGAGGCAAATTGTAGCCTAAAAGTCATAATTAATTGGGTAATTTTCATTTTGTGGGTAAAATGGTATGAAGGTTCCATAGTTACGTGGTTTTGTGGCATTTGTATCTTTTTTTTTTATTTTTATCAGGGATGACAATGAATATTTATTAAATACGTTTTTATTTATTTATTTATTTCATGAAAGTCTCCGAATCTCTCTGCATGTCTCAATTCATTCAAGACTACAAAAATACTAAGATTATAAAAATATAAAAAATTATAAATATAAAAAATTATTTATATATATAAATTAGGATATTAAGGTCTATTGAATCGAAATATTTTACCTCCACCCCTTGAATAAAACTTGATATTTTTATCTTGTTTTTAAATGATAAAACATCATAGTTTAATAGTTACACTGACTTATATATCTAAAATTATACGGAAAAATAATTTATCCTCCATATCAGTTTATTATTTTTAAAAAATAATTAAAATAATTTCTTTAAATATTAAGAATTTTGATAAAAAAAAAAAAAAAACCTAATTTGGATGTAAGCACTTCTTTTATTTTGAGACTTTGGGCCATTTTCGATACCGAAGGAATTCTGATTTCAATCTTGTGCGTTGTGACCCATAATTTGGGCCCAACAAATGACTGATCCATTGGACTTGGGAGCTATGGCAAAAGAAATAAAAAAATAAAAATAAAATCTGCTGGAAAGCGCTAAAACCCCTCCTCCATCTCCCACTAGTCACCAGCAAAAAACAACACGTTGCCACTGTAAAACCCTGAACGAAGACACAGCACAGCTTCCTCCTAGTTCAAGTTCCTCTGAAAACATCCTCTTTGGTTCTGCTTAAAATCTACACTTTGAAGACAAGATGGTGAGCAAAAGACAGCAACTAGCACGAAAGAGATTCAAAGGGGAACATCCTGAGTTGTTTCCAAAACCAGAACCAACACTACTCAAGGATCCCAACAAGAAGAAGAAGAAAAAGAGCTTGCTCAAGAGAAAAAAGTCTGACCCAAATGAGCCTTATAAAAAAGGGTTTAGACGACACCCACTTAGAGTTCCTGGTATGAAGCCCGGTGATAGTTGTTTTATTTGTAAAGCTAAAGACCATATTGCTAAACTTTGCCCTCAAAAATCTGAGTGGGAAAGGAATAGGGTTTGTTCTCTTTATTGCTCTTGGTTTATAGTTCTCTGAAAGTTTGTCTTGTGAATTTTTTTAGAAAAAAAAGATTACTTTTTTTTTAGAGAAAAAAGATTACTTTTTTTTTTTACTGGGTTTGATAGATAATTCTTATAAAGTTTTGAGTCTTTGTTACCTGTTAGGTATTGGATTGGGTAGAGAAAAGCGCTTTTTTATTGAGTTTGATATGGATTCTTGCTCTTAAGTTAATAGTGTTATAGGTGTGGGTTTTAAAGAAAAGTAGGTTTGGAATTGGATATTGGGTGTGGAATATGTTTATAATTGAAGATTTTTTGCTCATTGAAATTTTGATTTTGTGGTTGAATGTGAGGTGTTGTTTATTTAAATGAAGAAAATGATGGTGGTGTTTTTGTGTGTTAATGATGATTGCTGCAGATATGTTTGCTTTGTCGGCACCGTGGGCATAGCCTCAAGCGTTGTCCCAACAAGAATGACGAGACTATGGATCAGAAATCGTGTTACAATTGTGGGGGAAAAGGGCATTCGCTTTCTCAATGTCCTCAGCCAAGAGAAGATGGTACATCATCTTTCAATGGAGTTTAAATAGCTCTAGCTTGGCTGACTTTTTGAATGATTTCTTTATGCGATTAATTTCAATGGAAATAAGACATTTCTTGGTGTAAGATATTGTGTGATCAGTTTGTTTAGTTCCTACATTTTTTTGTAATGTTTGTTTGTTGGTGAGGGCAACATGACTGCTGGTAAATCAGAATCATTCTTTCAGGTCTATGGAAAAGTGGTGGTCTATTTAATTTTTTTTATTGCATAATGAAAATGACTCTGAATTGGAATTATTATATAAATATTTTTAGGTTTTGGAATCAGCTGTTTTATAGATTAATTATGTACAGACCTTTTCAATTACTAGTGGTAGGACTTGTTAAGTGGGGGTAAATTCAAAATTGAGCACAGTAATCACTGATTTTGTTAAGAGAATGGGACCTTCATGATAACTCATTTGTTGTTGACAATGCTATTGTTATTACGAAAGTGATTTATTTCTTTTTATAATGCAGGGGGAACAAAGTTTGCCAATTGCTTTATTTGTAATGAACGTGGACATTTGAGCAAGGACTGCCCTAAAAATACTCGTGGTATATACCCGAAGGTATGTGGGACTTCACTATTTTAATGTTTGCTGTTGCCATAATGCAGTCTGCTATGCTTTTTTTTTTTTTGTTTTTTTATGGTGGTGCTACATGCTCGGTATCTAGATGCTCAATCGACTTCCATCTTCGGCCATCCATGCATACAATCCATTCATTAATTTCCAACATCTTAGAAATACACGGGTTCTTACAGGGTGGTTGCTGTAAAGTATGTGGTGGTGTAACACATTTGGCTAGAGATTGTCCTGATAAGGGTTTGAGAGGTTCTGCAGCCACTGGCAAAGAAGGTAAGCATAAAACATGCCAGCTTTTAACTGCCTTTATTTAAATCTTCTGCGTATAGAGTTGGTTACCTAAAATTTGACACACAGAAGACTTGTTTTTTTTTTTTATTGGCATAGAGCCTGTCTCCTTGCATATGCAGTGTATATTGCTGATGTTGTTTTAAGTTCTGGAGTATTTGGATGGTGAATGAAATAGTTTGAATAGAGGTGTAGCTAGAACTCTCGACCATAATGAAATAGAATGGTAGCTGCTTTGACTGTATAATCTGATACACACTACCGGAGCTGGCAAAAATCACCGTGCTCTATTGAAACGGTTGATAACAGTAATTCGTCAAAAATGCTTTGTTCTGTTGGTTGAAGCCATGAATTGTGTGGCCTTACTGTAATAGGATAGAGGCTGATATAACATGATAAAGAGTCGTATACAAATCCTAGTATGATGTGTCAACCCACAGTTTGGGTCACAGAGCGAAACATGAGCTCCATGGAAATGAGACTTGATATGGGAATTGTCAAAAATACGGCATGGGTTGCAAACCAGTACTGTCTTGTACAATTTTTGAAAATGAATCTTGTTTGCATATATATTCTTTAAAGACCGTATGTGTTCTTTCTTTCCTTTCTTATTCTTCTCTCTATATAATGTGCCATGTTTTACTTACCCCATTATTTATCTCCAAATTTCAGCTACTGGAAGGGAAGTAAGGCCTACCGGGCGGGTGACTACGTTTGTAAGTGGAGATGAGCTTGATGATGATTTTATGACAGGAAACATGTATAGCATTCCAGAAGACAAGTCATCTGATTCAAAAATCGATCCTTCTGTTTCAAAAGATGTTCATGTAAAATCAAAAAAGAAACAAGGTCCTAAAGTAGTGAACTTTGCAGGGTAGAAGCTGTCCTGAGATGAATAATTGATGAATAGTGTCTTTGAGATTACGATAGAGATTGTTTTTCAGAGTTATTTTTGTTTGAAAGTGTTTTAAAATAATGTTTTTTATTTTTATTTTTGATATCAATATATTAAAACGATCTAAAAAAATAAAAAAAATTATTATTTTAGCTTTTTAATATTTACTTGACATGCTTCAAGTAAATTGCTAAATAAAATGTTATTTTATTATTTCTCTTATAAAAATGCTATTTCTACTTGTAAAAATACTAAAACATTATTCATTGCAATAATATTTTTTTCACTATTTTTTCTTTTTATTTTTTTTAAATCTATGTTTTGTTATTTGTTTTATAAGATTATCTTGGTCTTATAACCTTTGTTATGGATTTGGTGAATTTACTTGGGTTAACTTTAGTTTTTTATTTTGTTAATTTTTTTAATTAAATTTTTTTCAATTTCATTATTTAATATTGAGTTGATTAAGAATTGTTCGGATTGTTTTTAGACCTGTTAAGTTAATTGGATCATATTGAGTTGTTAAAATAATTGTGTATTAAATATATTAAAATATAATTGGTTTTTGTAAATGATTTTTTTACCATAAGAGGGTACATAAAAAAAAAAAAAAAACTAAGCACTCTATTTTCCATGCTCAGTTAAATATTTATGGTGAATTTGTACATCTATTTTCTTCTAATCGCAGCTTAATTTCCCCCAACTCTATGGAACCCTACCTTGCCATTCTCTGTAAAATAATCTACCAGCAAAATTAATCCCATTAGAAAACCTATAACTGATCATTGGCCGTTACCCTGATAAAAATTACTATATTTATTAGCAAACCCTTAAAATAGAGCACACTATATTTATTTATTTTTTTTCTCGGAAACAAAAGGAGGCAGCAAGTTGATACGTGATAGAGGGGTTGAGAAGACAGGCATAACGTGGCAACGTTAATCTGTTTAGAGCTTACTATTTTTGCTGTCTTTGATGCATGAAACCGTTGTTGTGGACACGATGAGCCTAGGAATATTAGACAACTCTCAACCCATGTTTTGTCCCTCAAATTTCTCACCTTCCCCGTATTTGTCTGACCTCATTGTATACCCCGAATCAAGGATCTGATCTTTACCCCCTTCTCCTCTCCTCTTCTGCACGCCCATCTTTCCATTCCCTTTTCCTTCCTGAGTTTTCACGAGGTTTTTGCTCTCATTGGAAGTCAACATGGTATGCTCCTTATCTCCTACGTTCTTATCATATTCTGAAAAGCATGTGTCATTAATCTTCTAAGTTCTACATTGCTAGCTTTCATTAATTTATATGGAAGCCTAGCATGATGCGATGTTGGATCAAATATGTGGATATTCAGCAGGAATTGTCGTTTCATCAAATTTTTATTCGAGGCCATTTCTATTTCTTAAAAATCGATTTCATTTCTGTTCATTCATTGAATTCAGCAGCTCAAATGATTCATGCCTTGTAATTTCAATCCACCGTACGTGTTTATCGAGCAGGATGGTCCATATGTTTTCTTGGAAATTGTTTGATCCATACATGTCTGTTTTCTTCTCTTAATATTTTCGAATTAAACATTTGGATTAATTAGGCGAACGCGGCGTCTGGAATGGCTGTTGATGATGAATGTAAGCTGAAGTTCTTGGAACTAAAGGCAAAGAGGAACTACCGATTCATCATTTTCAAGATTGAGTCTCAGCAGGTGGTGGTAGAGAAACTTGGGAGCCCTGAAGAAACTTACGAGGAATTCGCTGCATCTCTCCCTGCTGATGAGTGTCGCTATGCTGTCTTTGACTATGATTTCACAACTAATGATAATTGCCAGAAAAGTAAAATCTTCTTCATTGCATGGTAATTGCACAGTTGCTCAAATTGCTTAAAATTTTCTTTCCTATATTTGCCTAGCTCAAACCAAAAATATATAGCAAACTATGCATGATACTCTGGCTAATGCTTCGCTGCTTCTTGGAGTCACTTTTTTGAACAAGACATGTGAAACGCTTACCAGACACAGAATTACTAGATTGTTTTGCCTTTGTAGGTCACCTGATACATCAAGGATCAGAAGTAAGATGGTCTATGCAAGCACCAAAGACAGATTCAAGAGGGAACTGGATGGCATTCAAGTGGAGTTGCAAGCAACAGATCCTAGCGAAATGAGCTTTGACATTATTAAGTCTCGAGCTCTTTAGACATTGTTGTTTCTCCTCCTTCAACTGGCAGTCTTTCTTGACGAATTTCATTTCGCCGGTGGTGTTTATTTATTTACTTTTTTATGTTTATTCTTCTAACTTAATCCTAATTTTTGTTGTATGGATATGCTTGAAATAATATTATGCATTATTTCTTCATGTTCAATACTTGTTAAGATATTTGCTCTGCGTTACGTTTTGATATGCATTATTATTCCTGCTGCTAAAACACATTGAGAGATCACTATAATATGATGCCTTGATGAAATAAACTAGCATTCTGATATTGACATGAGGATTGATCATATAACAAGCATATGATACAGTTAAGTACTGCTACTGTCAAGAAAAGAAATAGAAACTAATCTACAACACGATACTTCAAGGAAACAGATAATATCTAGCAGAGCTTACGTAGAACATCCTCGAATTTGTACCTCATGTAATCCAAAAACTGATAGTTCAAAGTAGATATGCCTCCATCTCCTGTTAGTAATCAAGAAGTCAAAAAGGGTCTAAAAGCTAACCACAAATCCAAGTTCCATATATGCTCACATAAAACCAATACACTTCCTTGTGCGCCCATGCTCAAACACTTCAGTTCCATTGATCATGAACTCACCTGCAAGTTTTCAGCAGTGGCTGTGCTGCACATAAACAACTGATTGTGTGTAGTGACGTGAAAAAGATGAACATTGAACTTCGTTGCTAGTGCTTGTAGTCTTTATTCGTAGTGATAACCAAAAGCAAATTAAGAGCGCTTCTAGACTGAGAGATTAAATTGTTAAGTCCAACTCCAAGAAACAAATTAGGAACCAAAAAGTTACCAACAAAAGGTAAGAGGAAGGATCGATCATGGTTAGAGATGAGAAATTTACATAGGATACTAGAAGAAGATGGTTAAGGCGACATCCTGACAAGGTAATGCTGATAAAGAAGGGAGTGTGCTTGCCTTTATAATGTCCGTCTCATTTCAGTTATTTGTAAGGAAATTCAAGGTGGACCTTACGGATGTGACATGTTATGTTATGGCAGACATCCTGAGCCCATTCGCGATAATCCCTTTTACCAGGCCAAGAAGCTAGCAAATTTTTTAAGGATCTATTATAACTTGTTTGAGCCTCAAAAGTGCCTTTTCTCTCTCACTCTGACCACACCCCGTGTTGGAAATGCATAACAAAAACTAATCTTAGTGGTTACAGTGACCAGAAACCAAAGGAAGATAATTGCAACAGAACACGTTGAATTTTTCATTACCATGTACTGCCTTTTGGTGTTCTTCGCATTCTTCTTTAGCTCATGCTGCAGTTTAAGGCTTCTTATTTTTTTTGTTCTGAACTTGGTTTTGGCTTTGATTGCCCGACTTTCTCAACCCCTTTTGGATGATTGTTTTTTCTCAATGGCTGTCTCTTTGGCTCCAAGGTGTCTATCAAGATATCCGGAGCTGTCAAAAGAAAAGGCTCCATTCGTTCTGTTTGAAATACCTGACAATTTGCAATTTTGAACAGTACCATTTGCAAGAGAAAATTAATTAGATACAATATCCGCATGCACCCCCACTACTACGTACATTCTAATAACTGCAAGTAAACGGATGCTTTAGTAATGATAATTGGGTATGAAAAAGTAAAAGTCTTTCAATGTTCAGAAGAAAGAAAAGAGGAGGGGCCATTTTAACCATGTAGATGTAGGGTACCCAATCTTTCGTTTCAAGGTCTTGAAAGAAGAGAGAATCTTCAGAACCGAAAGAGTAAATCAATTATGGAGAAACCAGTTTGGTCACAACTTTCAACTTGTCAACCCAGTTTTCATGTCACTATACTTTTCTTCCTCATCTCCATCTCCAACAGTCTCTCTCTCTCTCTCTCTCTCTCTCTCTCTCTCTTTCTATATATATATATATATATATATGATGGCCGACAAGGTGCGGTTTCGAGGTCTCCGTCGCCTTTGCCATTACGCATTCATTTCTAAATCCCACATAAGCCAAGATGAAAATTGCTAGTTAAGGGAGGAACAATATATCGAATAAACCTTGTATGATTTTCAATTTCATTCCCATATATCAAATATTTTTCAATCAATTATGAGATTCTTCCATATAAAATCACCATAATTTTTTAATAGGAAATTAAGATCAAATTATAACACTGGATATGAGTTTAATACATGTTTAAATCCTAGGACCAGCTGATAGAACACCTCTAAATGTTTATAGTTTTTTTTTATTTATTTAGCAAAAGTCCCATAAAATTCGAAAAGATAGGTTTAAATACTTCAAACATAACAAAACAACAGAGAAGGAAAAATAATTAAACTAAAATCTAAAATCAACAAGCAAAGCCCTAGATTACGGGCCAAAGTTTTGAATGCATTTTTTAGAGCTTTGGAATGGAGTTTGACGAGTCTGAGCAGTCTAGATTCACTGAGCATGAATAGGATTTGAAGAAGAGTTCCATTTTCTTTAGGAATCCTCCTATATAAAATTTGAGTTGAATTTTTTAAATTATATTATTTTGAGTTAAATTACCTATTTGGATAACTTCTTAGACTATTTTTTTTAATCTATATGATCCATAAAATTCTGAGTAATTAATAATCATTTTATTGGATAAAATAATTCAAAAATATTAACAAGTATGCATGAAAGGACTCAATTAAGAAATATATTAAACAATCTAGAGGCCGGGTTGAAAAATGTTTTAGTTTGGGGATCCAATTGTAAATTAATTAATGGGTAGATTGGGGATTGACAAGATCTAGGTTGCTCTAAAATAAATATAAAAATATTTTTATCAAATTGAAAAATAAGGTAATTTTTCTTAAGAACCCTAAACATTACATGATCGGTCATATGCCTACTCTATAGATTAAAAAATAAAGGAGAGAATATTTTTTTTTAAAAAAGAAGGAAAATAACATATAATGACAAATTCAAGCAATAACTTGTCCAACATGCTAACTTTTTTACTTTTGTCAAAAAGTGTCAGGGATCTACACAAATATATCTGCATGTAGTCACCCACCACCTTCACCTGTAGAGTACAAACAAATAGGAGCACCACTGTTCACATCTTTAAACCCTTTATATACAAAGCTCACCATAAATTATTGAAGTATTCACACTTCTCTTCTTCAATCCTCTCTTCTAATGGCTCAGGTACCTTGTAGTTCTTCTATATTTTCATGTCCAATACATGTTGATATTGTCCTTATTTTTTAAAAAGCTCTCTTTAATTTCCTAATTTGTAGCAGAAGGTGGTGTTGAAGGTATTGACCATGACTGATGTTAAGACAAAGCAGAAAGCTATAGAAGCTGCTGCTGATATTTATGGTATTTCCTTTTCTCTTTTCTTTTTTTTTTCCTGTCTGTATTTATTTTTTGGAGTTGGTGAGACAGATTAAAGCAGAGCTTAACAAGTTTTTTTTTAACATAAACAGGAGTTGATTCCATAGCAGCAGATCTAAAAGATCAGAAGCTAACAGTGATAGGTCAGATGGATACAGTGGCAGTGGTGAAAAGGCTGAAGAAAGTAGCGAAAGTGGACATAATCTCAGTTGGACCTGCAAAAGAAGAGAAGAAAGAAGAAAAGAAAGAAGTGAAAAAAGAGGAGAAGAAAGAGGAGAAGAAAGAAGAAAAGAAGGGAGAAAAGAAAGAGGAGAAGAAGTAATTAATTAAACCAGGAATATTCCATTCCCTTTCTTCTTCTTCTTGTTTTCCTTAATTTATAAGCTTAATTATTACAAGCTAAATCATACTGTAATAAGTTTTTAAGAGAAGTTTTGCCCATGAAAAAAACCCTATTTTCTCTATCTTTTCTGTTTTGTTCCAAAACAGTCAAAAAAAAAATATTCAAGAAAAACATGGTAGAAGCCAAGCAGAAAGGGTTTTTTTTTTTTTTTTCTCTTTGTATGTCCCTAATATTGTTTTAGCATTTTGTTTTATGCTAGCCCGAATCAATCTTTGGCTTTTCTTCGATATTAATTAGCAATGTTGAGTGTAATTTGGGCATCTTCGAGATGTAACTTATGCAAATGGGTTATGGATGTAAGTGTCCAGTTGATGACAGAGAGAGTTTGGTCTTATGATCGAATTTCCTCTTCCTATTAGTTAAAGGGTCATTGTCCATAAAAAATGAAAGCTTACCTTCATCTTCTGCAATGCATGCGCCATACGATACCTTCACCGGGAAAAAAAAAGTAACAAAAGGACAGGCAAAAAGCACACCTTTTTCAAAGGTCATAAAAAGAGGTGGAGAATTCATCGTTCTTCTTTCAAAGTTTACGAGGGAGACGCATCGTGCTTGAGAGTGACGTAAATGAGGTCACCTCACCATTTATAATTAGTTTATGGTTCTATGTGTGTGCGCGCGCGCGTGTTTTGTAGTTATATATACGTGAACATGAAAATTAGAAAGCATCAAGAGACATTTGATTAGCCATGCCTATAAATCAAGGTGGGAGAAAGGTTTTGGATTATCAATATTACTGGTGTCGTGAGAAGACTATGTTATATGCTATGTGCTCTCGGATTTCTGTGCAATATTAATAAGACGCAGGAAGCATTTGCTGGATCCATGAATCAGAAAATACCAGAAGAAAAGGACGAAAAAGAGATACCTGAGGCACCAAGTGGGAGTATTTTCATTGTAAATAAAGGAGAATTGAATCTGTATTTGTCTTGTCAGGCTCTAAACGATATAATTAATGGGGTGGTAGCGTCACTGAGCATGCTAGTTGACTAGAAACAAAGCTTTGGCCTTCAGAATTATTAAAATTGCAATAGATAGGCAAGTACAGGTGTGATGCCCCCCGCCCCACTGTTTCATACTTTCATATACTAGTCCAGCTAGATTATGAATGCCGAAACACACATTTATATGTGCTATTTCTGGATTCCCAGTCCCATCTTATAACATGGCAAACATGATAATAATAGCAATAGGAGTGAATGGAGAAAGTTTTCTGCTGTGCTGTTATAGGCAGCGAAAAAGACGAGACTCAAGCTCTAGAAGGTTGGAGAGCCAATTTTCTGCTGTGCTGTTATAGCAGAGATATGATTGTATGCTAATATGACCCTACATTCTTAACTATTTCAATTCTTAACTCTTCTCTTGCACTTATCCAATCTGGAGGTGATAAGTGAAATGTTAGCCGGACAAGAGAAGTCGATGAAAATCAACTCTCAAATAATCAGAATGTGATCTTCATAGAGAGCTGGACACAAAGCCAGTGAGTGAAAACTCTGCAGGCACCTAACTTCAGGTTGCTATTAGAAAAAAACTACCTAATAAGACACCAAAAAAAAAAAAAAAGGAAAGGAAAGGAAATGGAAACAATAACTGATATTTGATAGAAATCTTCAAAATCCACTCTTAAACTAGCACAAAAGTGGGTACTCAGCATTCAAGAGCAGATCCACTTGAAAACTTTAAGAAGAAATGGCAACACCAACAAAGTCAGAAAGGTTTCTCATGGAACTGCATTACCCCCAACTCTTACGCAACTGCATTACCCAAATTTATTTGTTTCGTCGCCGTCATCATTGTTTTAACGCAAAGAAAAGCCAGAAGAATTTTGCATTGATTAGACAAACTTAGCAGGAGCTTTGGCATCCACGTTCCTCTTCTTTAAAACTTCCAAGGTCTATATTTTTATGCTGTTCCCTTATCAAAAAAGGGCATGGTCATCTTCCAACCACAAAATGATCAATGGTTCACAGTAAAGATATCAGATTTCAAAACATAGATTGAGTGACAAAAGAGCTTTTTATCACCAGCTCCTGGTAGATATGATAACAATATATATATATATATACACACACACACACTGCATCGTCATAATGATAAGATGCACATAAATGAAATGAGAACTTGAAAATTATTATATGAATACAACTAGAACACATCAAATTCATGATAAGGAAAAGCATCATAAGAAGCTGATGATTCTCAGAAGTTTTTCAAAACTAGGCTTTCCATTATATCTCAATTATGCTGCGGGAGTAAGTATGACAAGGGAGAAAAGATAAGCATACTTTACCCTACTAATTTCCATGAAATCTAATACTGCAAGCAGGTAAAGGGCATCAATTGAGCTAAATCGTTGAGAATCTTCCCAGAAAGTTATGATTGAAAATTATCTATGGTACAGAATGTACCACTTCAGCATCCCTTGTATCCTTTGATCTTTGCGACTAGATGGCTGTATTTCCCTTTCTCTATCATCTGGCTTTATCACTTCATGAGCTTCAGAAAGCTTTCCAGCATTCCACAAATTTCTTACTAGGGTTCTGTAAACATGAAAACCAGGATTGCATCCTCTAGATTCCATTTAGCTGAGCATGGAACGTGCCTACTCAAACTTCCCAGCCATACAGTTCGAATCATAGAATTATAAGTAAATGCATTGGTGATTGGCCATTGACTATCATGTCTTCAAACATTTCCTGAGCCTTTTCAAGCTCACCTGCCATTATATATCCTGTGATCAGTCATTACAGTGTAACAAACAACATCTGGCATGCATCCAGTTTTTATCATTTCATCAAAAAAATACTGGCAGCCGAGTAAATTCCCAGCCCAACTCAGTCCATCTATCAACGTAGTGTAATGAAGAACGGTAGGGTCAGTACCTGCCTCCTTCATAGCATTCAAGTGCAGCAAGTGGATTGTCTGTCTTTCCATAAACATGTAGAAGGATGTTATAGGTATGAAAATCTCGAAAAATTCCATGACCAAGCATTTCATCAAGCAATCTATGAAACTCAGGTGCCTTCCCCAACCTGCATTTTGCATAAAAAATAACATTAGAAGTAAACATCTGGGGAATGATGCTCATCCAACATATACTGATACACCCACTCAATCAACTTCTACTGACGCAGAACAAGCAGTGAATGCAGAATTGCATTATAAGAACTCTTGTACAGCCTAAAATTGAATGTTTTTGACTTAATGAACCTTTCCAAAACATTCATAGCCAAACCAGCCTCACCGCAAGTACAAATTAATATATTAAATGTCTGTGCTGTAGTGTGAAACCCCTTCTCAATCATCTCATCTGCTAGTCTCCACATTGCCCTAAACTCCTCACACTGTGCAAATATCTTCATTAACAAATGATACGTATTCCCGGTGTGCTTGTAATTTCCCTGCTGATCAGACCACATGAAAAACCCAATTTAGCACACCTGGTTTTATTCTCCTCATTTATGTTCCTCAAAAATCCTGTAAGAACTTCCCTCACAAGAAGCCACGAAACCTATCTTTAACTCACTTAAAGCCCTTTTTGCATCAAATCCAGGGCCATCTCGTCTAGAATATCAAGAACTCTATAAGCATCAATTCTTGTGCTCTCAAAATAACTACGTCTAACCAAGAAATACTCCTCAACACAACTTCCACTCTCAAAAGAATCAAAATCTGAACTTTAATACATTCTCATTAAGGGTTCCTTAACGTATTGAAACCCATTATCATTCTTATCACCACCATCAAAACTACAATCACATAACTTTCTCGAAATGAAAAGAAAGCATGATAATTTATGAACCACCCTCGTACCAAATAAAGCTACAGAGTTCATTGTTTGACCTTATTAGACCCATTATTTCACCAACCTCACAACACTCAACAAATCCAAGAAACCAACCAAAAGACTGGAACTTTCCAACTGATAGAGCTCGAATCTCCTTCTATAAACAAATTGAGAAAAACCCATCAAACTGAAACAACTCAATTGAACAAGAAAAGGGTCTTATCTTTATAGCCAATGCTCATGAAACAGAGGGAGCCAAGGCAAGTTCAATCAAAAAAACCCCAAGAGGACTTAGAAGAATGAGCAAAACCTGAGGACTCACGCGGGTCTAACTTACTTGTTGAAAAGATCAAGTCTTTTGAGTCCTTTAGCAAGTTGTTGGTGTTATTGCAAGAGTGAGGACCGCGGTGAACTGAGGAAAGCTTTTTCGCAGAAAAACAGGTCACTTCAAGAGACTGATCATAGCAAGCCACGAAAGTAGACCAGGAGTTTGATCTGGTTACTATTTGAGAACGGAAAATCCGACTCCTTCATATATATTTTTTGGACAATTAATATATTTCTTTCCCTTTTTTTTTGGATTTTTTTTTCTTACTTTATGATATTTTTATATGTTTAATAATATTTTTTTGGTTTTCAATATATTTTTTTATTTTTTATTTTTTGAATTTAAATTTATTTGTCTCCCATTTATAGCATTTTTATATTTTTTATTGTATTGATAATTTTAAAAAAAATAATATTTTATATACTATATATATTCAATAAGTCCTATCACATGTTCTCCTTGGAAAGTGGTTTAACCTATTTATGTTTTTTAAACTATTTTTTATTTAAAAAACATCATGATTTTTCAATAATTTAATTTATTAATATTAAAAATAAAAATAATTTTTTTAATATATTTTTAATTAAAAAATATTTTTATAAAAATACTTTACATCATATTATTAAATACACATTAATTATAACAAAATCCATCTTTCTCGGTAATCATTTCTATTAAATATTTAATTAATTTCAAATTAAAATCATTCTAATTTAGCTATTATATATTTTTATTTTTATTTTTTAATTTGGTTTGATCCAAAACTCAAAACCCATCCAATCCATATCACATGATTTGTATTGGATCAACACCAAGTCAGTTTTCATAAAAAAAAATTATTTAGAATTGCTTTTAAAATTAAAGCGTGTTTAGAAATACAGTATAAATTATATTTTTTTTAAATTTATTTTTTTATTTAAAATATATTTTTTATGTTTTCAAATCATTTTAATATACTAATATCAAAAATAATTTTTAAAAAATAAAAAAATATTATTTTAATATATTTTTAAATAAAATACAGTTGTGTATTGTTACGATGGTGTGGAGGTGATGGATACATCTCGGTTGAAAAAGATGATTGCATGTGCGGTGTTGGGAAATTCACGGTTGGATCATGGGGTGTAGTGGTTTCAATCGCTGGATCTCCAGAAGGACACCACTGCTGGGAAGAGGGGACGATGTTGCTGCGAATGGTGGGGAAGGAATCAGTTGGCGAGGGGGCTGTGGTTTGATTCTCGGCTGAATGGAGATCTGTCGGCAGAGAGGGTTATGAGTGAAGGGATGCAAGGCTGAAAATAACGGTTTGAGTAGGATAAAATGACAATTATGTGGTTACTGGAAAATGAAAGGGGACGTCGTTGCTGAGGAAAACCAAAAGAGAAGGGTAAAAAGGTAAAAAAGAAACAACTCGAGGCATATATTTGAATATTTGATTGAGAAAAAAAACTATTATAATTTAATTAGATAATAAATAGATAATGATAACCAATGGATCGATTTAAAAAAATCATGGAAACACGCAAAAAAAAATTAACAAAATTAAGATTCTAACCAATTAAATATGAAAGAAAAAATAATTCAAAAAAAAAAGAAGAAAAGGACTTAAGCTAACCTAAGCGAGCATGTTAAATATGCAAGCTATATCATGAGATTATGATAAGCTAATAAAAAAAAAATCAAAGTTCAATTCCAAACAAATTCAATATAGAAGGATGAAATTAAAAAAAAATATCAATTAAAAATCAATATAAAAATCAAACCAAACAAGCCAATCAAATTTTGCGTTCTAGGCCATGTGAATGAAATAACCCAATATAATACAAATTAAAAAACATTACAAAGCTCAATTCTAAAATAATATAATGCTGAAAGACAAAACATAAAAAATATTAAAATCTAAAAGAGACAACCCTAAAAAAATCAGAACCAACTTAGGTCAACCTATCAAGTCCGCGTTTTAAGTGAGGGACAATGATAAACAAATAGAAAGAAAATCATTAAGCCCAATATAAAAACACCTCCAACCTTAAAGGATGGAACTAAAAAAAAAAATTAATTCATAACTGAAATAATATTGAATGATGAAATTGAAAAAGAAATATCAATCTAAAAAATTTGCCAAAGTATAAATTCAACAAAAAACAACAAATAAAAAGACTTGACCCTAATTTCTAATCATATAAATGTTTAATGATGAAACTGAAAAAAATACGAGTTAAAAAAAAAAAACTGAGCAAACTCAGGTGAATCTCCTAAACTTAGGTTAATCTCTCAAACTCACAACTCATTAAATTCTAGACTTGAGCTGAATTAAAAAGCTCAACTCCCGAACATTTTCTAATGTGAAAAAAAAGTTGCTTAGGTAATGGTAACATTTTTAAATAAGTAAGATAAATCTGAGAGTCGGGTCATTAACTTAATTAAATCCAATAAACTCATTTTATTTAATGATATAATAAAAAAATATATGTAATAATAGCAGATAAATTAAAAAAATAAAATTAGGTTGGGTTAACTTGGGTTAACCCTCCAAAGTCCAAACCTGACACATGAGATTGGAACAACCTCACAAAGAAGAAGAAAAAAAATGAAGCCTAATATCTAACAAACCCAACATCTAAGGATGAAATTGAAAAAAAAATTCAATTATAAAAAGGCACCTCAAAAAATATCAAAGTCAACTTGGTCTAACACTTTGAACCTGTGACCTCGATCTTGAGGTTGGAATTACCCCATAGAAGAAAAACATGAAAAAATTACAAAGTTAAATTCTCGATCAACAAAAAACTAAGGGATAAAATAAAAAAAAAAGATCTAAAACAAAACAAATAGAAATTAAAGTAATAAGGACAAAGTTTGACATAAAAATTAAGTGAAATCAAATGTTGAGAGATGTAATTGAAAAAAAATCAATTAAGAAAATAATTATAAATAAAATAAACAGCAATTAAAAAAACATAACTAAATCCGACATATGATAAAATCAAAAGAGAATGAAATTAAAAAGAAATTTCAATTTTATGAATTATTTAAAATAAAAAATAGTAATAAAAAGAACATGGACCAAATCCAAAAGAAAAAAAAGTGAAAGGTTGAAAAAAAAGTGAAGAGTTGCTTTTAAATTTTACAAGGTCAAAAGCATAAATCAAGGAGGGAGAGAAAAGAATCGGGAAGAAAAAGTTGTCGACACCAAACTAAAAGTTTATTGGCAACATGCACCACCCAGTGATGGAAAAGCTTTCATGAAGATTCAAAAAATTCCGTGGAAGTCGATATTTAGCCATCGAGAGATGTTGTACGCGACGTTCGAAGAGCTTGATCAGGCAAAACAACACACTCGTTCAAAAAGCTCGATCGGGCGAAACAACACACTTTCATGCGATAATCACACATTAACAACTTTTCAATTTCAAATAACATTTTATATTTGTAAAAGAAATAAAGTGCTGTGACCCAACTTGATTTTAACAAAAGAAAAAATACATAATGAAAAGATGAAAAAGTCTATGCATGTCATTTGAAGGAAATTTGAATTCATTTGAATTTAAGTGTAATTTAATCATTGTAAAAAAAGAAAAGTTGAAACACCTCCGTGCCTAGTTTGATATTTCTTTTGCTTTAAATGGTAAGTAGTCATTTTATTTTGTAAAACAATAATAAAAATCTCATATTATCCCAAATATGCAAACCAATTTTTTTTTCTTGAAAATGATAAAATAATAATTTTATTATTGCAAACCATAGTAACAATAAATCTAGAGCTGCAAGAAAATTGCTATAGTATTTGTGTTAGGAGTTTTAGTTTTTTTTTTTTCGCTGATAGTTGGATGCACAAACGTTAACATGATAATAAAAAAGGTATAAGATTTGATAGATGCAATAGCCTACCTGGATCTTGTTTATTATCGTGGTCTAATTATATTTTTGAATTTTTTTGATTTTTTTAAATTTAATTTTTCTTTTATGTCATTAAACCGTTTTAATATGTTAATATTAAAAATAAAATTTAAAAAATAAAAAAATATTATTTTAATATATTTTTAAATAAAAAAACATTTTAAAATCAATCTCTATTATTTCTCTAGCTTTCCACATGTTAGATTTTTCCAAAGAATTATTTTATTGTTAAAGAAATCAAAAACAACTTTTCTCTATTAAAACAAACACAATCTTGCAAAAAAAATTAAGCATACATTGCTCATGCTCAGTAGTTTCCTAGCCTGTGTTTGTTTTTTGCTAGCTTTTTCTTTAACGTTGAAACAAACACAATAATATATTTGATAATAAAAAAAATTGTATTTTTTACTGTGAGACCCACTGAAAAATTGAATTTGAAATGCAATTTTTACATTTTTTTAATTAAGTTTCATAAAAATTTCATATTTTATACATGTTTTTTACTACACATGAACTTTAATAATAATTTTTACCAAATACATATCTAAATTCAACTGATCATAACTTACATATTTTTTTTAAATTTATTTTTTCAAACCATAATCATAAAAACTACACACAATCTTATAAGTATCTCCCATGCACCTTCTCCACTGGCATGAGAACGAATGATCATAACCAAATTTACAAAGGTTCCATGACTTTACATGGCCATATAATTAGGTGTGCTGTAGAAGCTGAAAACTTGATTTCAAATTGCATCCCTCTTCTTCAATGCTAGTGCTTGTGCAAGCACCAGTAGTGCCACTGCCATGGACTTTTGCCATCACAGTACAGCCTACAGAAGAAACTCCACACGGTGGCTTCACAGTGTCTTGTCCTTGCATGTCTTGTTTCTTAGTTTGGTCCTTCTCTCCATATCCAAGCTTGATGAAAGTTACAATATTTGCTGCAGATTTTGTTTTATCAGCGATAACAGACGTGGCAGCAGAGGTTTTAATTTGCTGTGTGCGTAGCTGCTATAGATTGATAGTTTGACAGGAATCTCCCTATGTCTGTGTTCTCGGTGTCTTGACTTTGAAGGGTCTGGAGTCAAGGTATAGGAGGAGTTGGTTCTGGAGAGAATTTGCCATGGCTTCTAATTAATCATGCTGTCCAGCAAGTTTGTTTCGTTTTCTTCTGGTTTTGATTCAACACAGTTATTCAATAAGCGATGATAATGAGACTGATCCACTCAAGATAGCTCTGCTCCTGTTTCTTTCTTCAAACTTCACCAATCTAATCTCACGCACATCCTAGGTGTTAGTGTATATTATGAGGGAAAAAGCTTATATAGATGAGTTGCTTGGGAGGGGAAGCAGTAAGCAAACAGAACCCCAAATTCAAGGGGATAAAGGAGGCCACCGATTATTTCTTGGAAAGGTCCCTTAAGAAACTTACCACCATATTACTCCACGTTAGAACTGGGATTTAGGGTTTAGTAGTTGACTTTGTAAGGTTGGAAACTATTGCTAGAAATCCGAACTCAAAATCTCATTTTTTTCATCCTTAATTTGAGTAATCTGTGTTCAACTGTCTCAAAGTCTAAAAGAAATTGGATTTTTCTACCTATCTCCAGCATGTTAACGATCTTGAAAGTTAATAAACATCAAATTCCATATTTTTCACAGACCACAACAATTTTTACACCCATGCAGTGCCTGCCATTACCGTTTCATTACAGTTCTATCAACACAACACCGAAGAAAAACAACATTTTCGCAACTAGTAGAAACCATGTAAAACGCACAGAGTCTCTCTAAGAGTACTAGACATTGCATGTTCCTCAGTTCCCTGTCTCTTGAAGTCTCCTCTCTCCTATTTCTTCACCACTAGCATAAGTAGAAGAAAACCCTTCAGCACCTGCAAACCCCAAAACACCACAAACAACCAGTTAAGTCTTAATTTTTAGTTTCAATCCCGAAAGCTGAATTTCCAAACCCAATTCAAGATAGTATTTAATTCTTACCAGAATTGGAGGAACTAAGTGGATGCTGCTGAGATGCCCTAGATTCTTCACTTTTGACAAACAAAGAACCAACAGCACCTTTGAGCTTATCAACCACAGCCTTGGCAGGAATATGCACAGAAACCGAATCCGTTATTTCGTCAGAATTCTCTTCTTCTCCACTACCTATCCTTTTCTCCACCTCCTCTGATTCTGTCACTTTTCCCAATGGCCTACCGTTCTTCCACATCCCTGTCCCAGTCTTTCCGTTGTTCAAAGTCTCCGAAATAACTTCAGAAAGCGCCATATCTTCTTCTCCTGGCCTCAGCTTCTCCGCGAAGTAGTCCTTCACTGACACCCCTTTATCTTTCCCTTTGATCCTGCTTTCCGCTTCATTGCTGGTATTAGTGCTAGCATTTGTATTGCCATGGAGTTTTGACATTACAGTACTGCCTACACCAGCAACCTTTTCATACACTGGAGTGAGTTTCTCTGTCACAGTTGTTGCAATTTTCTTTCCATATTCAACAGTCGATGCTGTCTTCGCAGCATTTTGCCCTTGTCCTTCATGTGTCATTGTATGTTCTTTAATATTATTGTCTCTCTCTCCATATCCAAGATTGGAGGCTATGACATTTGTGGCAGCTTTTGCTTTATCAGAAATTGCAGAAGTGGCAGAGGAGATTTTTTCAGTGTAGCTACTCTGATTTGATGGTTTATCACCAATGCCACCAAGTGTGTGCTCCTTGGCTTTCAAGGTGACAAAAGACTTTGAACCTGATACAGGGTTCTCTGGGGAACTAATGGATATTGGGGTAGTTGGTTCCGCAGAAAATTGGTCATGGCTTCCGGTGGGAAGCAAGGAGAGCTGACCATCACGCGATCCAGTTGATAAGTTCTGTTTTTCTCCTCTTGATTCATCATAGATGTTCATTTTGTCGAAAGAGTGAAGAATTGGCGTTATTCCTGCTTCTTTCCCACCTGAAAAGTGCAAGAATTAGACCCTTTGGAAGACAAAAATTAGCTCAATCATCAATACCAAAAAGCATTGCTTGCATGCCTATATTGAACAGAACTTACCAGAACCAGTTGGATCAGTGACTTTAGTCTGATAATTCGAAGGAGCATGATCACCAAGTCTACCCTTTGGAGCATGAGGATCCTCCTCCAATCCTACTGGTATTTTCAAATTAACTTCAGGTTGCCCTCGAATCCTTTCTTGTTCATGAACAAAACCCTTAACTGGATAAGCATCTCTTCTTTGTTCAACAATTGCTGGAGAAACAGATGCAGGTGAATTAACTGGGGCATGGGGTACTTCTTTTATAGCAGTTGTCCTTCCAACAAGAACCTCTTGCCCAGGAAGAAAGCTCCTCATTGGATCAGTGCCTGTATGTTCCTTTTGCATTGTTGTTGGATTTCCATAAGATGTCCTAGGGTTACCTAGCCCCAGACCTTGTCCTTGCACAGAGCTCCTAATAGCAGAAGAATCGTAGGCTGCAGATTTGATTCACAATTAAAACCATAAAAATTAAGATTCCAGAAATTTATTGACACACGAGTGTAAGCCTGTCTTTCTCAAGCAAGGCCATTAACAACAGTTGATCGACATTGAAGCAAGTAGCAACAACCTGATGCGCCATGAACTTCTGGGTCCTCAACCATTTCTTCATCCTCATCATCATCTTCCTCATACAAGTCATGATCATCAGGCACATGACCCTCACGATAGTCATGGCCATGACCATGTAATTTGACTTTGTCCTTCAATTTCTTGGCTTTATCCATCACCTTCTTCAACACCGACTTCTTCTCATGATGATATCCATCTTCACCCTCTACCACTAAAAATTAACACAAAAACATGAGCCACATTTACAAGAACAAAATTAGCCTACAAGTAATTAACCAAATATATTCAGCCTGCATGATCTTTACAAGAACATTGCAAGTTAAATAAGGTTCTTACCAGGATGCAGTCGTCCAACATTGTTGGGGTCATGCTCATAGTCATGAACACCATGCGGGCGTGCCATTTGTGATTCCATGATGAAAACAGTAAATTGCCAAAGATTAGACAGGTACTTACTGAAAGAAAAGGTTAACCATGCAGTAGTGGAAGAATTTGAATAATTTTATAGAGGGACAAGACAGTAACGTTGCCACATTTGCATGGAGGTGGCCTTGAAGGGCGAGTGACACGTGTATAATAAGCTCCGTTTCCAGACACGTAATTGTAGGTGCTTGTACACGCGGTGGCAATGCCGGAGAGAGTGATGGGAGTGGATAAACTTTATCAAAGATATCAATTTGTATTGGCAGGCAGTGACTGAAGAAGGTGTGCATGCCTGTATGGTATGGACAGGGACAGGATCGGTACACGTAGAGTAGAGTGTTAGCTAATGATATCCGTACTCTTAAAACTCCACCCCGATAAGGTTCGGCTCCCGGATTAAAATGATCAGTTTATTTTTTAAAAAATTATTATTAATTTTGTATATGGCTGGGGTTTTATTAGATTATATCAGGTTAATTTAATTTTTTAACTAAATCACATGATTTTTTTTTTGTTTGTATTTTTTCTTCAACATCAAATTATATTTTTTTTATGAAAAAATGTATTTTTTCTTGAAAAAAATAGTGTCAAGTGAGCTGTAATAGAAAGTCCGTTGAGTCTGTCCTCCAATAATACTATGCTATGATGGCCTGTGCCTTTGCTCCTGCTTCCCATTACTTGTGGTCAAAACTCTAAACAAAGACCTGAAATCTCAACAAAAAACAAAAAGAATTCGCCGTTGCCGGGGATCGAACCCGGGTCACCCGCGTGACAGGCGGGAATACTTACCACTATACTACAACGACATTGCTGGAACAAATTCAACACTCCATTACTTTGAAAACATACATGCAGACTCGCTCCTCTTTTTTTACCTTGCTGCTTCCGTTTTTGGTTTTGGGCTCAAAGCCTCAAACATATTACTTGTTGATCTTTCAGGAATTAAGTTTTTTTTTTTTTTTTTAATGATTCTTATTTGGATTTTCTTTAGAATGAATTTGTATTTTAAATCGAGTGTCTAAATTTTTAAAAACTTGCTTCACTTTTCAGCAATTAGAAATACAATCCAGAAAGTTCCAATTAAGCATCTTTTATTATCTTTTTATTTATATAATTAGCTACAAAAAAGTTATAAAAAGTAAGGTATGCTAAGTCTTATAGCTATATGATTTTATTTATTTATTTTTGGGATCAACATGGAACCAAAATTTAATAGGTTCTAATTTTGTTTATTACCACGATTATGAAAATTAACTTTAATAGACTCATACTCAACTTATTTTAGGAGAGAGATAAGAGATGGTGGAGATGAGTTTTTTCAAAAAAAGCCAACCAAGTCAATTGATTTGGTTTACTTTTTATATTTTTAAAAACCATTAAATATACTTTAATTTTGATTTAATGAGTCTTTAATTTATAGTGATTTTTTTTATTATGTTTATTTGGTTTTTGAAATTAAATCAGAATAAAATAATTCTTCTTAACTGTTTTTAACTAAGATTATGAAAAAATAAAAGAAAAAACTATTCAGTTCGATTAATTGGAAGTCAGTTTTTACATATAATTCGATTAATTCACTCACCTCTTATATGGGCCGATGTTTAGTAGGAGGATAGCAAAGCCCATACATACAATCCCGTGGGAGAATTTAAATACTCAGGCGCCAATTTCAATTTCAGCTTCGAAAAAGTAGTCGTAGTCCCTTACCTCTCCTTCTCTCTCTGTATCGAAACAAAATGCGAACTCGATTTCTAAACACAGACTACTTTTCTTCTTCTCCGGTCGATACCCTAAGCTTCCTAAATCTTCCAGTCCCTCACTTAGCTCCTCCTCCTCCTCCGGAGCAAGAACTGCATCGTCTCCTTCGCTTCTTCCATCCTCTTGAAACGCTCTCTCTCCCGATCGAAAGACCTCCTATCGATTCCGCTCTCTCCAAATTCATCTCCTCAGTGCTTCCTCATTTCATCGACTTTGATTTTCGTGATTTCTTACCTGATCGATTTCATCAGGTCTATTTCCAAAATATCTTGTTTATTTTAGTTTTTTTTTGTGTTTAATTTCTGTCGATTATGATGCGTTATCCTTAATTTATTTGATAACTTTCAAATTCGTGGATTTGTTTTCTAAACTGGAGCCTTTATATCTTAGATCTTTTTTTCTTGTTTTGTTTCTGTTTTTCTCCCTTAATATTTTTTTTCTGCTTCTATTTTTCAATCAGTATTTAGAAAAATTATATTAAAATATAATTTTATTTAATTTTATTTCAGTTGTAGTTTAATTTAATTTCATTTCAGTTCTTTTTTCTTAATTATTTTTTTTTTACTATGCTTTGATCAAGTTAAAAAACATCAGAGTTGGAAATGGAAGAGAACTAAGTTATCATTGTTTTGAATTAACAGCCTCTGTTTTTAGCCTTTTTTAAAATTGATAAAGTTAAATTTGGCTTATTTGCGCTGTTTTTTTAAATGATTTCAAGGTGAAACAGTGATTTTAGATTATATTTGTATTTACCTAATGTGATATTCACAGTTGGTGTTCAATTTGCAGAAGGAAGAGGAGATAGAGAGAGGTTTTGGAACTGATTCAGCTCAAGAGGTTGAGTTTCGAAACGAGTGGAATAGGAATTCTGTTTGAACTTTTTTTTTAAATTAATTTGGTTTGATTTGTCTGATGTATAAAGGACTTTTGGTCTTGCAGAAAGATAATGGGAACAATAAACATTCGGAGAGGCTTGAAGTTATACAATTGGAAGCACCAGAGCTTGATATATTCTTGGTAAAGATGAATATTTTAGTGAGTTAGTTAGATATGCGGGTATAGATACATTTTCCTTGTGCACGTGCCAGGAGATTTTGTGCTTATGTGCTGTGTTTTGTGTGCTTTTGAAGGAGAACGTGTGCTTCTCTGACGAAGGGATGCAACTCCTCTCTGAAGTTTCTGAGATTGAGAATGATTTGGTAAGTGTCTGAGCCATGCTATTTAACTCACAGTCTTTGTATAATGTGCTTGCATGTGATTTTGCACTAGTCTCCTTAGAACCAGCTGTGTTATGTAAAGTGATAAAGGGTAAGTGACTCCATGAGGATTGGAATATTTAAATCTTTGGGACAATTCTGTTTCTTAAAATATTGTTGACTCTTTTGTGCCATTTTTCTTGTAATTTTGGGATATATATATATATATATATATATATATATATATATATATATATTATTTGGTTTAAAATATTTGGTTTG